>JGI24820J26691_1000633_pt1 | contig 10707 bp, 7 predicted proteins | sample METZYME_5_50m_FD_26691 | JGI IMG/M metagenome (IMG submission 26691) | reverse complement strand
TAGATGCTCTCGCATCTAGGTTTGAAGTAAGTGGTTATGATAGAAGTTTTCATGGAGCTTTATTAGATGCAAACATTCTTGCTGATGTCTACATACACCTGACAGGCGGCCAAAGTAAGTTTGANTTTATATCATCTAGTACAACTTCTAATATAGATACAGATACTNGTAATTTAAGCATTGATTTTAAAAAATTCCCGATTTCCAAAGTAANGATTTCTAAAGAAGATTTGANAGCCAATGATCAAAGAATGCAAGAGATTAATTTAAATAGAGATTCTTCATGACAAAAGTTACAAGATTTGCACCAAGCCCTACTGGACCCTTGCATATAGGAGGAGTTAGAACAGCTTTATTTAATTATGTATATGCAAAACAAAATAAAGGTAAATTCTTAATTAGAGTTGAGGATACAGATGCTGAAAGATCAAAAGAAGAATTTGAAGAAAACATATTAAAAGGGTTGTCCGATATAGGAATTAATCCAGATGAGCCTCCGGTTCGTCAATCTGAAAGATCTGAGTTATACACGCTGGCCGCAGAAAAAATCNTAGATTCGGGTAATGCCTATTGGTGCGATTGTTCAAAAGAAACGCTTGATGAGATGCGTAAAGAGCAGGAAGCAGCTGGCAAAAAACCTATGTATGACGGAAGAAGTAGAAATCTTGGTCTTAAAAGAACAAATAACTCTGTATTAAGACTGAAAACACCTCNAGATGGCGAATTGGTTTTTAATGATTTGNTTAGAGGAGAAGTAATTTTTCAAAACTCTGAACTAGATGATTTAATCCTTTTAAGGAGTGATGGGTCTCCAACTTANCATTTATGTAATGTTGTTGATGATTTTGAACAAGGAGTTACGACTGTTGTTCGGGGAGAGGATCATTTAAGCAATACACCAAGACAAATTCATATTCAAAATGCACTTGGCTATGATTNTCTTGAATATGCGCATTTACCAATGGTTCTAGGGCAGGATAAAAAAAGATTATCTAAAAGGAATGCNGTAACAAGCTTACAGGATTTCTTCGACCAAGGTTACTTAGAGTCATCCATGATTAATATGCTTGCTCGGCTAGGTTGGTCTAAAGGCGATAAGGAAATTTTTTATTTAGATGATTTGATTTCTGATTTCAGAATCCAAGAAGTTCAAAAAGCAGGTGCTATTTTTGATCCCTCTAAGCTTGATTGGATTAACAATCATCATTTNGCAGCTTTATCTTTTGATGACTTCAAAAAAAGATTGATACCATTTTTAGATGCTCTTAGCTTGAATTACACACAAAATAAAAACACTAATGAAATTATTGCAGCAATGAGAAGCTCAAAACCTAATCTTCTGGGAGTGGCTCAAGATCTTATACCTTATTTTTCTGAATTAAATTCATATGATGAAAAAGCAGCAAATAAATTTTTAATTGGGTCAGAAACAGTTTTAGAATTTGTGCAAAGAAAGTTAAATGGTATCGAGCAATGGAATGAAAGCTCCATAGACAATGCTCTGAGGGAGGCTCAAACAGCTCTCAGTTTAGCTACACCTAAATTAAATCAACCTATAAGAATTGCCATGACTGGCTCAACCCAATCCCCCTCTTTAGGATTAACTCTTTCGTTGTTTAGTCGTGATGAAGTAAATAATAGAATTAATGCAGCGTTAGAATACCTAGTTAATTTTAATTAGGAAACACAAGAGGTAATGATTGCTTTAGGGTGCTCCTGAGTCAATTTTTTTAAAACATCAAACTCGGTTTTTTGAGTGATTCCATATTCAGCAATCGCAAACATTTCAGTTGATTCAAGAATTATATTGTCAGAGATTTTTTTCAAACCCTTATAAGAATTTAAAGAATCTAAATCATCTTCATCATTACAAGCATAAAAAATCTTTTTTTTGAATCTCTTCTCAGTCAATTGGTCGGACTGGGTCAGAACAAAATAGTTTTTTGCTACATCCATAAATTTAAGTTCATCTTCTCTTAGAGTATCTCCAGCATCTGAGGACATTTGCTCCTCAATATCATTGAGCGATTCTATAGATTGATATTGAAAAATACTGATTGATCCAAGAGAAGCGAATAGAGGATTGATATTAGCATTAACAAAATTCCTTTCATAACCCTCAAAAGTTAGAAGAGAAGTTGCTAACGGCGCATGATTTTTTTCATAATAATTTTTGAAATCACCATCAGACAGACCCTTCTTTTTGTAAATGAATGCTAACGCTTTAATCATTCTGAATAGCCACCCCTGCATTAGGTCTTCTAAGATCAGCAAACCCCTCAACACCTTTTGAGGATATTAAAATGCTCTGAGTAGAACCCATTGTTTTTGATTCTTCGATCTCATGACCAAAGGATTCAAGAAGATTGTGAGTATCTTTGCTAAAACCTCTTTCAAGCAGTAAATTTTCATATGGCCAATCTTTATGAATTCTCGGCAACATAGATGCCTCACCTAGATTTAAATCAAAGTCTATAACTCCAGTTACTACCCTTAAAATAGCAGCTGGAATTAAAGCGCCGCCTGGAGATCCGGTAATGAGTTTTATAGCATCATTCTCATCAAAAACAATTATTGGAGACATAGTACTCATGGGTCTTTTTCCGGGCTCAAACCTATTACCAATACTCGCTGATCGATCCATTACTTCGGGATTTCCATATTGGTATGCAAAGTTATTCATTTGATTATTAAGAAGAATTCCAGTTCCAGGGATCGTTACTCCTGAACCAAAAGAGTATCCTAATGTATAAGTATTAGAGACAACATTTCCATCATTATCAATGATTGAATAATGAGTTGTGTTCTCTCCCTCATTTAATAATGATTCTGGATTAATTGATTCTGATTTTGTTACTAAATTTAGATTTATATCTTTGGCAAGAGATTTAGCTCTTTGTTTTGAGATAATTTTTTCTATGGGCACATCATAAAATAATGGATCTCCNATAAATCTAGATCTGTCCATATGTCCTCTCTGTAATGCTTCTGCAAATAAATGAACAAAGCTTGCTGAGTTTGGACCCATTTTGTCAGTTTCAAAGTTTTCAATAATATTTAATCCCTCAAGCAACACTGCAGCACCACCAGCTGGAGGAGGATGTGCAAGGACTTTGTGATCTCTATAATTCGTCTTTATTGGTTGAGAGAATCTTGGTTGATAATTTTCGAGATCCTTTGCGGTAATATATCCATTGTTTTGCTGCATAGCTTTAACAATTTTTTTTGAAATTGATCCTGTATAAAAAGCTTCTTGACCATTTTTAGCAATTTCCTTTAATGCCCATGCTAAATCAGGTCGTTTTATGAGCATATGTTCTTTCAGGGGAGCTTTATTTTTATAATAGATTTTTTTAGATTCACTATCTAATATTAATTGCTCAGCACTTCCAATAGCTTGATTCAGATCATAGCTGACATAAATNCCTTTTTTTGCTTGTGAAATAACCGGCTGGAGGATTTGTCTGAGTGGCAATTTGCCATATCGTTTGTGTGTCTCTAATAGACCTGCCACAGTTCCTGGCACCNCCGATGCTTTATAGCCATACCTTCTTTGATCATAATTATTTTTTAGAAATATGAAATCTTTCTCTGAAAGATTATTCGGCGCAGAGCTCCTGAAATCTACAGCTATAGTTTTTTTCTCATCGCTCAAATAAATCAGCATAAAACCTCCACCACCTAGGTTTCCTGCTCTTGGAAGAGTTATTGCAAGAGAAAATCCAACTGCAACAGCTGCATCTACTGCATTACCACCTATTTGTAAAATTTCAACACCGATATCTGAAGAAGCTTGATTTTGAGAAACAACCATTCCTGATTTTCCAATAGTTGAATGGAAGGGCGATGGATAATCAATATAGCTAACTTGCGACCAAGAATTTGAAGCTAGAAATAAAATTAAAAAGATTGCTTTTTTATTAGCCATAAATATCAAAATATCATTGGAGCTAAATAAAAGGCAAAAATAGTCACTAAAAATATTCCAATAATATTTAATGCAAAACCAGCTCTTATCATATCCGGAATAGTCAACTTACCTGAACCAAACACAATTGCGTTGGGTGGAGTTGCAACTGGAAGCATGAAAGCACAACTTGCAGCTAAAACTACAGGGATCGTTAAAGCTACTGGAGCAATACCCAAAGCTACTGCAACTGCACCAACAACAGGCAAGAAAGTTGAGGTTGTTGCCACATTTGATGTAATTTCAGTCAAAAATATTATCATTGTTGCTACTGCTAATATAAGTACAATTGGCGGCACATTTTCTAAGATTGNGAGTCCTTGTCCTATCCATCCACCTAACCCTGATGAGCCAATTGATGCGGCAAGAGATAAACCCCCTCCAAACAAAACAAGCAATCCCCAAGGAAGTTTATTAGCTTGTTCCCATGTAAGCAGATCAGTTTTCTGATTTTCTGATGGAATTAAAAAGAAACTTAAAGCTGCAATTATTGCAATTCCAGCATCTGTTAGACCAGAAAATGGGACATAATTATCAAGCAATGTTCTAAACATCCATGCACTGGCAGCCAAAGAAAAAATAATTAAAACTTTCTTTTCATCTTTGCCAAGAGGACCTAAATCGGTGAGCATATTTTGAAGCTGAAGCTTAGTTTCAATGCTTGCTATAAAATTTACAGGATAGACAATTTTTGTAATTGCATACCATGAAGCTAATAACATTATTGTTGCTATTGGAACTCCAAGCTTCATCCAATCAGTAAATGAGATTTCGAGACCATATGTTTCTTGCATAAAACCAACAAATATTATGTTTGGGGCTGTTCCAACTAAAGTAGACATTCCNCCAATGGATGCAGCNTATGCTATGCCTAGCAAAAGTGAAATTTCAAAATTCCTTCTATCTTTTTGAGAAAAATTTGGAATTGTTTCTGCGACACTAGCACAAACAGCTAAACCTATAGGGAGNAGCATTAATGTTGTAGAAGTATTCATTACCCACATACTTATTGACGCTGAAACCAACATGAAACCNCCAACAAGCTTAGCTCCACTATTACCAACTGCAATGAGCATTTTTAATGCAAGNCGTTTATGAAGACCTGAGGACTCNATTCCTAAAGCTAAAATAAAGCCACCCATAAATAAATAGATATTTGGATTAGCATAGGGAAGGGCGGCAGTTTTAAAGTCTGTTACTCCAAGCATTGGAAAGCATGCAAGNGGCAAAAGTGCAGTCACAGCTACTGGAACNGCCTCAGTAGCCCACCAAATAGCCATTAATAATGTTACTGCAGCAACAGCCCACCCAACAGAAGAAAGAGATTCTGGATTAGGTAAAAAAAGTACAAAAAAGAAGGCTGCTAAACCAATCCAAAAACCTCTTTTTTTATAGGCTTGCATTATTTTAATCTTGCGTAAAACATTTCAGCTGCATATGGCACCATTTGCTCAGTATTACCATGACCTTTTTTTGTNGGAACTTCAANCATNCCCCATTTAAAAAATTGATTTACATCTTTTGATTTAGCAACAGCAGATTCAAAAAAGTTTCTCCCTCTGGCTAATCTATGCTCTCCTTGNAGATTAATAGTATCCCAGTGCTCTTTTACATATTCTGAGTTAGGTTTTGTAGATGTATCAGATCTTCCAAGCATNAGTAGAAAATATTTNCTAAAAGCTTTTTTTAGCTTTTCATCATCAATATTTGNATTGGTTAAACCAAATGGCCANTCTTGATCAGTCATAGATAAATACCAACCTAAATTCGCAGCAATTGCCAAAGTATGAGTTGCCTCTGGATAGTGAAGTAGGTACCTATGAACAAAATGCGCACCTGCCCCATGACCATAAATACCCCAATGATCTGATTTGATTTTGAATTTTTTTAAAGAAAATTTTACAAGAGGGTCAATTATGGAAAATAAATGCTTATCCGATGGTAGAAGTTGATTATCTTCTGTAAAAACATTCCCATAATTAAATCTATAAACACCTGGAAAATCTGTTTCACTAAATTGAGGTACAAGAACAAATAAATTTAATTCTTTTGCTTTTTGTATCCATTGATCTCTATATTGCTTGCCATTTCTTTTTCTTCCATGCATCACAACTACTAACCTTGTGTCTTTGGTAATGTTTTCTGGCGCAACATAAAAAACAGGTATTTCCGAGAAAGAATTATTTGAAAATATAAATGCATTCTCGCTTTTTACTTCAAGAGCAATGACGAGTATTACTAATAAAATAGATATTTTTCTCATATCAACAAAAAGGGAGCATATGCCCCCTTTATTACATTCCTAAAAAAGTATTAGAATTTTTTATAGAATTCTAAACTAAAGTTTCTTCCGAAGTCTGTATGAAGGTCTCCCCAAAACATACTGAAAGTTTCATCCGCAAGCGGTGCTCTTTCATCTTCGATATTTTTAACTTGCAATCTAACCCTTAAATCATTTTTAAATGTATATCCTAGAGTTACATTAATCATGGTCATTGAATCAACTGTCCACATAACTCTTTCACCATCGATCGTCTCTGTATGAGCTGATTCAAAGAATTCTCCCCATTGAGTACCAGATACAAGTACTTGGTACGGACCATTTTTCCATGAAAGTTTCATTGTGTATTTATCTTCAATTGAACCATTTAAACCAAGAAGATCGTTAACACCTCTTACTGGAGCTACGCCAGCTAATGTTCCACCGGGTTGACCAGCATCGCTGAGTCTTTTTGCGTCTCCCCCAGCTTCTTGATTTTTTGTATCGTAATGAACATTCACAAGTTTTGCAGAAAATGCTCCGATGTCAGTATCTATAGAATAGATCACGCTTGTATCAAAACCTTCAATGGTTCTTGTATCACCATTTACGTAATAATCATTAACTTTTTCAACAAGACCAGCTGGGCATAATCCAGCTGCAGCCCAATCTACACTGTCTTCAGCTACAGGATTACGAATTACATTGGGGTTTCCAATGCACTCACTTGCACCTCCCTCGGCTCTAATGAGAGTATCGAGCAAAATTGCGTTGGTCATACCAAATATTCCTACAGTGTCTTCTGTTTCAATAGACCACTTATCAAGTGTAATAATTAAATTATCAATAGGCTCTAGTACAAGACCCCATGATTCATTTTCACCAAGTTCAGGTTTTAGGCCAGGATTACCTTCTGTAACTCTTTGCATTGAGTAGGAATCATAATCAACTCCACTTGCATACTCTAAAAGAGCATCATTTGTGGATGTGCTTCTTCCTAAAAATCCTTCATTAACCAGNATTAATGCAGGAGCTCTGAATGTTTCAGATGCTGAGTAGCGTAATTTAACCTGATCAAGAGGTTGCCATCCAATAGCAAATTTTCCGACAGTAGCATCTCCATAGTCATCAGAATCTTCGTATCTTACAGCCAATTGGGCATCAACAGTTTCAAGAAGGGGGATTTGTAATTCTCCAAAAAACGAACTTGTTGATCGCGAACCACTTGAGGCTGGAGTTGCACTTGAATTTACAACATCAGAAATAAGNGGGAATGTAAGTCCAGCTTTTGGTCCAGCAGGAACAACATAAGGAATTGTTCCATCAATCCTTGGATCTCTGCCATCAGTATACTCTTCATCTCTTGCCTCAAAACCGATNAGGGCAGCAACTGGTCCNGCAGGCATTTCAAATACATTATTNTTGGAAAGTTTAAAATCCATTAANAATAGATTTGTAGTATTTTCTCTAAATATATCTATAGTAAATGAGCTNTCATCACTACATCCCCCGCCACAAAATGGATTGTATGCATTTGGAGTAGATAGCGCCAATGCTTGATTAAGCAATGTCATAGATTGTCTATTTTTATTCTTTTGTTTTGACTTGGCATCAGACCANAGNATNGCTGTATCCCAATCCCAATCTCCTATNGTTCCTCTGAAGCCTTGCAGGAACCTTAAAGTTACCCTGTCAGAATCATATCCTCTAGGCGCATCAAATCTATGTCTAGATTTAAATAANCCAAGNCCATTTTTGATTTGAGATGAATCGACTAGTTTATTTCCGCTGCTATCTACCANTTGATTTAACCAATAGTTCGATAAAGGCACCAAAAGTGGTTGTGTACATGAACCAGTTTTAGCACATGACCCTGCACCTAAGGTCGTGCCTCCATAAAGTTGCTGAGTAGCAAAAGAATGGTAGTAGCCAATTTCAGTGTAAGCCTCAATACCGCTATCAAGTTCTGTGTTTACAAAAACGAAAAGATTTTCTCTTTTTAGATCAGGCCTCATCCACCGAGTTTCATTATATTTAGCTCTTAATGATGTAGATGGATTTGTTGAAGTGCTTAGGTATAAACAGGTATCTCCACCAGTTCCAGTGTAAGCACAGTTTCCAGTGTTAGGTCTAGTATGAATATATCTGCTTCCACCCCCATGCCAAATTCCATATGGCGATGCAGCGTTTGTATTTCTCCAAGAGGTATCATCCCAAGCAGTCCTTCAAATTTCCCTAAACCAGGAGAAACTCTAGCATCTTGAGCTAACCATTTAGGATCCTCATTTCCTCTTATCTCAGCTCTTCTAAAGGCATCAAAATAAACAGAAACATTTGTATTATCAAAATCTTGACCCCATTGGATGCTCAGCTTTTGATCTCTTGCATCATAATGCTCGTAGCCACTAAGCTTGTATCTGACTCTTGTACCAACAAAATTTGTTTTAAGGACTGTATTCACTACTCCAGCCAATGCATCAGCTCCATAAATAGCTGAAGCACCATCTCTAAGAATCTCAATTCTATCTGCACCATTAACAGGAATAGCATTAGAGTTTGTGGTAAATACTGGCATTGATCCACCAAGAATGGGTTCAGTTTGATAGCCTGGCGAAGTGATTATCCTTCTTCCATTTAAAAGAGTAAGAGTATTACCCGTACCAATGTCTCTTAAATTAAAAGCTCCAATGTCTCCTCTTGAAGCATTATAACCACCACTGAATTCATTCTGATTGAATGTGTTTTGCCCCAATTCAGCGATGTTATCAAGAAGTTCATCACCAGAGTCTACACCTAATGATTCAATGTCTTCACTTGAAATAACTGAAACTGGTAAAGCTCCCGTAATCTTAGCTCCTTTGATTTGAGAGCCAACAACAACTACTTCTTCTATGTTTTCAGCATCGCTATCTTGAGCAGAAGTATTAACATTGAATGCAATAGCTGCAACCAACAAAAAAGATAATTTTAATATTTTCATAATTTTCCCCTAAAACTTATGAAAATATAGCAATATGCTGACAATTTGTCATCTTAAAGTTATTAAATTTTTAAGTGAAAAATTAAAAATTAGTTCCTGTAATTCAAAGGGGGATCCCTATCTCCTAGCAAAGGATAATACTGAAAATCTTTACCAATTCTGTCTTTGTATTCATCTTTGGCTAATACAATAATTTTTGGATTTAGATATAAATCTTTCGCAGTGTCAGCAAGCACTTGAGCGGCTAGCTTCGTTCCCTTAAGACCAATGGAATGACCCCCTGTAGAAACTGCTTGCCAAGAATGAGCAGCTGTTCCAGGTACCCAAGTTGCGGTTCTAAGACCAGCCTGAGGAACAACCCAGCTTACATCTCCAACATCTGTTGAGCCATATGAATGACTTGTTGAATAGGGCCTAATATTTTCTTGATCTCCAATCTTGCCACCCGGTGAGATCAAGGTCTTATGAATTTTTTTTGCATATTCGTTCTCTTCTTGTGAATACTTAATTCCACCTCGTGAAAGGAGGTTTTTGTGCATTATCTTTTGAAGAGTTTGATTGGGAAGCTTGGAATAATTTCCGTGCATCACTTCATAGGAAACTTTGGTTTGTGTTCCAATGGCAGCTCCTTCTGCAGCTTCAACCACCCAATTAAAAATTTCTTGAACTTTTTCTCTTTTAGGATGCCTAACGTAGTAATAAACTTCAGCTAAATCTGGTATTACATTTGGAGCAAGACCTCCTTTGGTTATGACGTAGTGGATTCTTGATTCTTGCGGTATATGCTCTCTCATCATGTTTACCATCAGATTCATAGCTTCAACCCCATCTAAAGCAGATCTACCTTTGTGCGGAGATCCTGCAGCATGAGCTGAGATACCAGTGAACCTGAATTTTGCAGATTTGTTTGAATTTGAAGATTCAGCGTTTGCTGCATTGGAACTGCTAGGATGCCAATGTAATACCGCATCAACATCGTCAAAGAGTCCCGCACGAACCATGTATACTTTTCCAGAGCCGCCTTCTTCTGCTGGAGTACCATAGAACCTGATCGTTCCTTTAGTATTCGTTTCAATCAGCCATTCTTTAACTGCTATGGCAGCCCAAGCAGATGCCGCACCAAAAAGATGATGTCCACAGGCATGACCAGCAATGACATCATCTCTTTCCTCTTTAAATGGTGATGCAGTCTGCATTAATCCTGGCAGGGCATCATATTCTCCTAAAATTCCTATTACTGGACCTCCGTTAGAGTATTCTGCAATGAATGCTGTTGGAATTTCTGCAACTCCTGATTGAATACTGAAACCATTTGCTAATAATTCCTCTTTCAAGAGCGTTGAACTTTTGTACTCTTGATATCCGACTTCTGCCCAATCCCAAATTTTTAATGCTACATCTTCGAATGTTTTTTGATGTTTATTAAGCGCTCTATTAAGACCCGAGTCGGCGTGCAAATTAATAGATGCTATTAGTGCAATGATAGTAATTGATTGAATG
>JGI24820J26691_1000632_pt1 | contig 10710 bp, 10 predicted proteins | sample METZYME_5_50m_FD_26691 | JGI IMG/M metagenome (IMG submission 26691) | reverse complement strand
CAATTTACATTTATATTTTTCTTGCCGTATTCTAAAGCTAAACTTTTAGACATTGCAACCACACCAGCTTTAGAAGCAGTATAATTTGCTTGTCCGATATTGCCTGTATGTCCAACTATAGATGTAATATTGATTATTTTTCCTTTTTTACTTTTTAGCATTTTTTTCAAAACATTTTTACTTAGAAGAAATGTAGAAGTTAAATTAATATCAATAACTTTATTCCATTCTTCGTCTTTCATTCTTATCGAAAGATTGTCTCTTGTTATCCCAGCATTATTAACTAATACATCAACTCTTCCCCCTAAACTATCATTTGCTTTATTTATAAAATTTTCAATCTCAGAATGATTTGAAATGTCAAATTTTTCTGTTTGAACATTTTTATGTTTTTCTTTAATTAAATTAAGTTTATCCTCATTTGTACCCGTTGCTAAAACGTTTGCGCCAGATAAAATTAGTTTTTCTAGAATAGAATTACCTATACCTCCTGTCGCTCCAGTGAGAATTATATTGGTATCTTTTAATTCTATCATAAATTTAAAGCTTTTTTAAATCGTCTAAATCGTTAATTTGTACAAGTTCTGCATTTCTATTAATTCTTTTTACTAATCCTGAGAGAACTTTTCCAGGACCAATTTCAATAAATTTATTTATGTTTTTTTTTATCATATAATTAATAATTTCTCTCCATCTTACTGGTTTTTCTATTTGACTTATCAATAATTCTTTTATTGTAGATGCCTCTTTAACTGGTTCTGATGTCACATTTGAAATAATATCAACTTTTGGTGATTTAAACTCTAAATTAGTTATTTCTTCTTTCATTATTTTTGTTGCTGTGTTCATTAATTTACAATGAAAAGGTGCACTAACTGGGAGTTTTATATTTTTTATTTTATTATTTGATAATTCTATGGAAAATTTTTCTAAATCTTTATTGTTTCCACTGACCACAATTTGGCCAACTGAATTATCATTAGCTACATAACAATTAAAAATATCTTTATTCTTTTCTAAAACTCCATTAATTATTTCAATTTCAGATCCTAAAACTGCCAGCATACCGCCTTGACCTTTTGGAACAGCTGATTGCATGGCAAGGCCTCTTTTTTTTAACAATTTTATTGTTTGAGAAAACGTTAAAGACTCTGCGCATGCTAAAGCAGAATACTCACCTAATGAGTGACCAGCAAAATAATTTGCAGAATTAATTTCAAATGATGTTTCTCTTTTTAAAACTTGAAAAATACTATAACTTACTAGAAATATTGCTGGTTGAGTATTTTCAGTAAGATCAAGTTCGTCTTTAGGGCCCTCCAATACTAATTTGCTTATTGAGTTATTAAGTAAGTCATCTGCTTCTTTAAAAAAAGACCTTACATAATCAAAGCTATCATAGAAAGATTTTGCCATACCTGGAGATTGAGAACCTTGACCAGGAAATAAAACAGAAAACATTAATTATATAAGTAAATATTGTATTTTTAGTATTGTAATTAAAAATTAATAATAGTATATCCTCACTTTTTTAAAAGAATAAATATGAACTTTTACGAACACACAATTATAGCGAGACAAGACACTAGCCCATCACAGTTGAAACAACTTCAAGAAAAGTACTCTAAAATAGTTGAAAAGAATGAAGGTGATATCGTAAAACTTGAGAACTGGGGATTAATGAACCTTTCATATTTAATTAAGAAAAATAAAAAAGGTAATTACTTGCATTTTAAAATAAAAGCTGATGGAAAAACTATTTCTGAACTGGAAAAAAATGAAAAAATTGACAAAAATTTACTTAGATATTTAACAGTAAAAGTGAAAAAATTTGATTTAGATACAGATTATTTCAAAAAAAATAGTGAAGATAAAGAGGTAGATAGAAAAACTAAAAAATAATGAAAAAAAGAAATAATAAAAAAAAAGGTTCGCAAAGTAATTTTTCAAAATTAAGTGTTTTTCAAAATAATAAATATAAATTTAAAAAGAAATGCCCTTTATCAGGTAAAGGTGCGCCAGTCGTTGATTATAAAAATATTAAGCTGCTAAAAAGGTATGTNTCTGAAAATGGAAAAATTCTTCCGTCTAGGATAACTTCAGTAAGTCAAAAAAAACAAAGAGAATTATCTCTTTCAATTAAAAGGGCGAGAAATTTAGCTTTACTATAATGAAAGTTATTCTTTTAGAGAACGTCAGAAAAATAGGATCAATTGGAGAAATAATTGATGTTAAAAGAGGTTTTGCAAGAAACTACTTAATTTCAAAAAAAAAAGCACTTTTTGCATCTAAAGAAAATATTAAAGAAGTAGAAAAAATCAAACAAGAATTAAATAAAAAAGATCAAGATAAAAAGAAAGAAGCTAAAGGCATTTTAGAAAAAATTCAAAATAAAACTTATGAAATAAAAAAACTTAGCACTGAAAATAAGGAATTATATGGATCAGTAAAACCTACAGAAATTTCCAAGTTAATATATGAAAAGGAAAATGTAGAGATAAATCCTTCTAATATTCAACCTTCAAAAGAAATAAAATCTTTAGGTGAATTTAAGGTTGAAATAAACCTGCATTCTGACGTACAAACTCAAATAACAGTCAAAGTAGTTCCTCAGGAAGAAATAAAATAATTATACATATTTTTCCCCAGTTTTTATTTAATATTGTAAACAGTCTATTTTTTAATAGTATTTTATAATGTCTCAATCACTTAATATCATAAAAAGTAAACTAGAAGAACACCCAAACAATATAGAAGCTGAACAATCAGTTATAGGATCAATTTTACTCTCAAACGAAATATTTGATGAGATCAATATGATAATTGTTAGTAAAAATTTTTATGATCCAATGCACCAAAAAATTTTTGGGGCGATAGAAAAGTTAATTTATAGTGGAATGTTGGCAAATCCGATTACTCTTAAAAATCATTTTGAAAATGAAAAAGATGAATTAAATGTACCAGAGTATCTTGTAAAAGTTACTAAATTTTCAACATCCTCAAGGCAAGCAATTGAGTATTCAAAATTAATTTATGATCTATTTGTAAAAAGAGAATTAATTAAAATCTCAGAAAACGTGATTGATACTGCAAAACTAAATGATCTTGATAATGATGGACAAAAAATTATTGAGAATTTTGAAAAATCATTATTTGATTTGGCTGAAAAGGGTTCTTTCAGTAATTCACTGATTAAATTTGATGAAGCCATGAGACAAACAATTGAAATGGCTTCAAGTGCATACAAAAATGATGAGGGAATTGTAGGTGTTCCAACTGGTTTAACAGATCTTGATGATCGACTAGGTGGGCTACATAAATCTGATTTAATTATAATTGCAGGGAGACCATCAATGGGAAAGACTGCATTGGCTACAAATATAGCATTCAATGCTGCAAAAAAGCTACAAGATGACGGGAAAAAATCTTCAATAGCTTTTTTTTCTTTAGAGATGTCATCCGAACAACTTTCAACTCGAATTCTTGCTGAGCAATCTAGAATTAAATCTAATGATATAAGAAGAGGAAGAATATCGGAGGAGCAATTTGATAAATTTATTGAAACCTCAAAAGATATATCTGAATTGCCACTTTATATTGATGAAACTCCTGCAATTTCAATTGCTGCTCTTAGTAATAGAGCAAGAAGAATAAAAAGATTATATGGCCTTGATATGGTGGTTATTGATTATATTCAATTAATGAGAGCATCAAACTTTAAAGATGGAAGAGTTCAAGAAATATCGGAGATTACGCAAGGTTTAAAAGCACTTGCAAAAGAACTGTCAGTTCCAGTTGTTGCTCTCTCTCAGTTATCTAGAGCTGTTGAAGCAAGGGATGATAAAAAACCACAATTAGCTGATTTAAGAGAGTCTGGTTCGATTGAACAGGATGCTGATGTTGTAATGTTTGTTTACAGAGAAGCATATTACTTAGAGAGAAAAGAACCGAGACCTGCAACTGTTGAGCACGCAGAATGGCAGGCAAAAATGAATGAGGTCTCAAGTTTGGCTGAAATAATTATAGGTAAACAACGTCATGGTCCAACAGGTAATATAATGCTTGAATTTGAGGCTATGTTTACCAAATTTAAAGATATTCAAAATAACTAGTTTTAAATATATAAGCTAATACTGAATGTTAGCTAATTTTTATCAAAAAAATATTATTGAAAAACCAAAATTAGTTTTTCTTCTACTTTTAATTTCTTTAATTTTTTTTGGTTATTTCTCGAAAAATTTTAGGCTTGATGCATCATCAGATACTCTTCTTATTGAAGGTGATCCAGACCTTAAATACCTAAATGAAATCTCTGAAAGATACGGGGCAAAAGAATTTTTAGTATTAACTTATACTCCAAATGGTGAAATGATTTCATCTGAGTCTATAAAAAATTTATTATCACTAAAACAGGAAATTCAAAAATTAGATTGGGTTTATAATGTTATCACCCTTTTGGACATACCTCTTCTAAATAGTACAGATCAGCCTCTTTTGGAAAGATTAAAAAATTTTAAATCATTAAAAGATAATGATGTTGATAAAATTAGAGGTTTTCAAGAAATTAAAAATAGTCCAGTATTTAGAAATTTTGTAATAAGTGAAGATGGGAAAACTAGTGGAATAATTGTTTATCTAAAACCTAGAGAAAAAAACAAAGAATTTAAAAACAAGCAAGAGCTAGAAAAATATAAAGATCAGATCAAAAAACAAAATCATGAAAATATTTTAGAGATCAGGGAAGTAATAAAAAATTTTAATAAAATTGGTAAAATTCATTTGGGCGGTATTCCCATGATTGCAGATGATATGATGACGTTTATAAAAAATGATATCATTGTATTTGGCCTTGGAGTATTAATCTTTATTATTGCTACACTCTGGTTTGTCTTTAGAAAATTAATTTGGATCATTGTACCTATAAGCAGTTGTTTTTTTTCTGTAATAATTATGATGGGACTTTTAGGTTTAGTTGGATGGAAAGTTACAGTTATATCTTCAAACTTCATAGCTATGATGCTCATCCTAACAATGGCAATGAACATCCATATGAGTACTCGATTTCTTCAACTTTCAAAAAAATTTCCAAATAAAACAAAAACCAGTATCATTTTAATGACCACAAGTAATATGTATTGGCCTATACTTTATACTGTACTTACAACTATTTGTGCCTTCTTATCTTTAATATTTAGTGAAATAAAACCAATCATTGATTTTGGTTGGATGATGACAATGGGACTGCTTACATCTTTTATAATNACATTTACGCTTCTGCCAACTTTGCTAAATTTTATTAAAAGCTCAAATATCAATNTAAAAAAAGATCAAAAATCAAAATTTACATATTTTCTTGGGAATTTTGCTATTGATAAAAAAAATATTATTTTTGGAACGACTGTAATTATTATTATTTTAAGTATTACTGGTATTTCAAAATTAGAGGTAGAAAATAGTTTCATCAATTACTTCAATAAAAACACCGAAATTTATAAAGGAATGAAATTAATTGATGAAAAATTAGGTGGTACAACTCCTTTGGAAGTAATACTGAAGTTTCCAAAAAATAAAGAAGAAAAGTCTAATGATGATTTTGAGGATGATTGGGGTGATGAAGAACAAAATAATGACAAATATTGGTTTACTAAAGATAAGATTGATAAAATTAATAATGTACATAACTATTTAGATAGCTTAGAGCCAGTAGGTAAAGTACTGTCTTTTTCGTCTATAATTGAAGTTGCAACTCAACTAAATAACAACAAGCCATTAGGAACTCTAGAGATGGGTGTATTGTATTCAAAAATTCCTGATACAATTAAAAAGGAAATTGTTGATCCTTATATTTCAATTACTGACTCAGAGGCAAGAATAAGTTTAAGAATAAAAGACTCTTTAGAAGATTTAAGAAGAAATGATTTAATTAATAAAATTAATTTTGATTTAGAAGATAAACTGGGACTTAGAAAAGATGAATTTAAATTAGGAGGTGTTTTAATTTTATTTAACAACTTATTACAAAGTTTATTTAAATCTCAAATATTAACTCTTGGTTTTGTAATGGTTGGGATATTTATTATGTTCATTATTTTATTTAGAAATATTAAATTATCCTTGATTGGAGTTGTTCCAAATTTTATAGCTGCTTTTTTTATTTTAGGTATAATTGGATTAGCAGGAATACCGTTGGATATGATGACAATTACTATTGCTGCAATAACTATTGGTATTGCTGTGGATAATAGTATTCATTATATCTACAGGTTTAAAGAAGAATTTTCCAAAATTAAAAATTACGAAAAAACACTTCGAGTTTGTCACTCAACTGTAGGAGTTGCTATATTAAATACTTCAATTACAATTGTATTTGGTTTTTCTATTTTAGTATTATCAAATTTTATTCCAACTATTTATTTCGGAATATTTACAGGGATTGCAATGTTATTGGCAATGATTTCTGTATTAACTCTTCTTCCATCTTTATTATTAGTATTTAAACCCTTCTCAATTAAGTGATTGACAATATTCAAGATATTTTAGAAAAAATTACAGTATTTGATTATTCTTATATAGTTTTAACAATTTTGTTAATGATTAGAGGGGCTTTTAAAGGATTTGTATTATCAATTTTATCGGCTGCAAAATGGGTATTAGCATATGTTTTAACAATTTTTATTTTTCCCAAAGTAAAACCCTATGTAGAAAATATTTTAGATAACGAATATGTGCTTGATGTAATTTTAGGAATTAGCTTATTTGTATTAATAATTTTCTTAATATTAATGATTAATAAAGCAATAAGCAAAGCAGTTACATATTCAGGTATTGGAACAATAGATAAATTTTTTGGTTTAATATTTGGAATCGTCAAGTCTTATGTATTAGTGGTCTGTTTATTTACAGCTGCTAATATTGTTTATAATTTTGAAAAATGGCCATTAAACTTAAAGGATTCATTTACATTTCCTATGGTTGAAAAAGGTAGTAAGTACCTTATAAAAGAATTTCCCAATGAAAAAGAATATCAAGACGCTAAAGAAAAAGTTCAGGATATATAGCCCAAAAATCAAAGAGGAATGTGGTGTTTTTGGAATAAGCAACACTCCAGAGGCATCTACATTAACAGCCTTAGGATTACATGCTCTCCAACATAGAGGACAAGAAGGGTGTGGAATAGTTTCTTTTGATGGAGAAAAATATCATTCAGAAAAAAGATTTGGACTTGTGGGAGATAATTTTAATGATGAAAAAGTTTTAAAGAATTTACCAGGAAAATATGCAATTGGACATAATAGATATTCGACAACAGGNGGAACTGCACTAAGAAATGTACAACCATTTTTTGCTGATACCAATTCTGGAGGAATTGGAGTAGCACACAATGGAAATTTAACCAATGCAATTACCTTGCGAAACAAAATGGTTGAGGAAGGTTCTATATTTCACACGACATCAGATACAGAAACTATTGTTAAATTAATTGCTAAATCAAAAAGAGGCAGAACACTTGATAAAATAATTGACGCAATTTTTCAAATACAAGGTGGATACGCACTCGTTATGATGACGCAAAATAATCTAATTGGAGTAAGAGACCCCCTTGGGATACGACCTCTTGTTATAGGAAAATTAAAAAATTCTTATGTTTTTACATCTGAAACATGTGCATTAGATATAATAGGAGCTAAATTTATAAGAGAAGTTGAAAATGGTGAGATTGTTTATGTTGAAAACGATAAGCTACAAAGTCTAAAACCATTCCCACCAAAAAAAGTAAGGCCATGTATTTTTGAATATATTTATTTTTCAAGACCTGACAGTATATTAAATGGCAAAACCGCATACGAATATAGAAAAAAATTTGGATCACAACTTGCCAAAGAAGATAATTTTGATGCTGATTTAGTCGTTCCTGTTCCAGACTCCGGTAATGCAGCAGCTTTGGGTTATGCACAAGAAAAAAATATTAATTTTGATTTAGGTCTAATTAGAAATCACTATGTTGGAAGAACATTTATCGAACCATCACAAAAAATTAGAAGTCTTGGAGTAAAATTAAAACTAAATGCGAATTTATCTGTTATAAAAAATAAAAAAATTATTTTAATAGATGACTCTCTTGTAAGAGGAACAACTTCTTATAAAATAGTAAAAATGCTTTATGATGCAGGTGCAAGGGAAGTGCATGTTAGAATTGCTAGTCCTGAAATTAAGTTTCCTGATTTTTATGGGGTAGATACTCCAACTAAAAAAGAATTATTAGCAGCAAATAAAACTGTAGATGAAATTAAAGAGTTTATAAGTGCTGAGAGTTTAAAATTTTTAAGTTTAGATGGTTTATACAAAGCTATGGGATTTGAGAAAAGAAATGATAATTTTCCCCAATTAACTGACCACTATTTTACAGGAGATTATCCTGTAAAGATTATCGATGAATTAGGAGGAGATAAAGTAACTCAGTTGTCTTTATTAAGTACGGCGTCTAATAATTAGTATGAAAAAAGTTAGCTTTACTGAAATGAAAAATGGTACCAAGGAAGATTATTTATTTTTAGATAAGCACGAAAAAAAATTCGCTGAAAACACTGCAGAAAGAATATTAAAATTTATGGCAGGTTTAACTGAAACATTAGAAGGTTATCAAGTATCTAGATTGGAACATTCATTACAAAGTGCTACCAAAGCTCAAAAAAATGGCGAAACGGAGGAAATGATTGTTGCAACATTGCTCCATGACATTGGAGATGAGTTGGCGCCAATGAATCACTCTGAATATGCTGCAGCCATATTAAAACCTTATGTTTCTGAGAAAACTCATTGGATCATTAAAATGCATGGTATTTTTCAAACCTTTTACTTTGCTCATCATTTTGGAAAAGATAAAAATGAGAGAGATAAATATAAAGATCACAAATATTACCAAGCTACAATAGATTTTTGTGAAAAATACGATCAATCCTCGTTTGATCCAAAATATAAATCTTTTCCTCTTGAGCATTTTGCACCAATGGTAAAAAGAATTTTTTCAAGAAAACCATACAGTCATTTCTAAAAGAACAAATTTAACAATATTTATGAGCAATCAACTAGGTAAAGAAAAAAGTCCATATCTTAGACAACATGAAAATAATCCTGTTGATTGGTATACATGGAATAGCGAGACTTTAAAATTAGCGAAAGATAAAAAAAAACCAATTTTTCTAAGTGTTGGTTATGCCAGTTGTCATTGGTGCCACGTTATGGCTCATGAGAGTTTTGAAGATGAAGAAACAGCAAAAATAATGAATGAAAAATTTATAAATATTAAAGTTGATAGAGAAGAAAGACCTGATCTTGATTATGTTTTTCAAAGAAGCCTATCAATACTAACTGGCACACAAGGGGGCTGGCCTCTTTCAATGTTTTTAGATGAAAATGGCGTTCCCTTTACAGGAGGTACTTATTTTCCTCCAAAAGAAATGCAAGGAAGACCTGATTTTAGAAAAGTTTTAAACAATGTCTCAGATGTTTATAGAGATAATAGAGAAAAAATAATCGCACAAGCTTCACAAATGCAGGATATTTTTTCTAAAATTAATCAAAGATCTGCAGTTTTAAATCAACCTCTTTTACCTTTTGTAGATAAAATTATTTCATATTTAGATGAAGAACATGGAAGTTTCAAAGGTGCTCCAAAGTTTCCTCAATTTTATTTATTTGATGCCATGTTTTATTTCTATTTAAAAACTAATGATGAAAAATATCTTAAACCAGTAGAGACGTTATTAAAAAATATTTGTTCAAAAGGTATTTACGATCAATTGGTAGGAGGCATAGCTAGATATACAGTTGATGATAAATGGATCGTTCCACATTTTGAAAAAATGCTTTATGATAATATTCAATTTATAAGTCTTTTATCAAAATTTTATCAAAGTACGAAATCTGATTACTTTAAAAGTAAATTGGCGCAAACAATTAAATTTATTAATACAGAATTTGTAAATAATATTGGATTATATGGATCTGCATATGATGCTGATAGTGAAGGTGTGGAGGGTAAATTTTATACATGGTCTTATGATGAATTGGCTAAAGTTCTAAAAAGTAATTTAGATATATTTGCTAAAAAATACTTAATATCTAATGAAGGCAATTTCGAAGGAAAAAATATACTTATAGAAAATAAAAATAATTAGATGAAAAGGAAAAAGAAATTATTAAAAAAACTGAAGAAGATTTAATTATAATCAGAAACAAAAGAGTTAAACCATTATTTGATGATAAATCCCAAACGGATCAGAATGCTTTTTTAATTTCAGCTTTATTAAGCGCATCAATTATTTTAAAGGACGAGGATATTAAAGAAATTGCTATTCAAAAGTTCAAAATTCTAAAAGAGAAAGTGTCAGACAAAATATTTCATTGCTATCAGTCAGATGAAATTGATGTTTTCCTGGAAGATCATGTTTTCTACTCAAAGTTATTATTAAATTTGTATGAAATTGATGGAAAAAAGGAATATTTAGATGAGGCTTCCAAAATCATGGTTGAAGCATGGAATATGTTTTATGATGAGAAATCAAAACTACTTCAAAAAAATCCAATCAAAAGAAATGATCTTTTCGTTAGTCCAGTTGATTTAAATGACAATAACATACCAAACGGTAACAGTGTATATTTAACTCAATTGAATAAATTATATTATATTACAAATGATAAGCATTGGTC
>JGI24820J26691_1000627_pt1 | contig 10753 bp, 10 predicted proteins | sample METZYME_5_50m_FD_26691 | JGI IMG/M metagenome (IMG submission 26691) | reverse complement strand
GGGAAAGCTCTACATCTGGATAATCTTTAGACATTTCAGTTAGAATTGACCTCCAAAATTTTGAAACTTCAAGCACGTTAGCTTTTTCAACTGAACACAATCTCCCATTTCTTTTTTGCGCTGACTCAAATGCAACCTTAGCTATTCTTCTTATTTCATCTTCGTTGTATATCATAGTATTAAAAGCATACTTAGGGCTTTCATTTGAAACGATGCCTCTAGGCTCACCAAAATAAATACCTCCAGTTAGCTCTCTTACTATTAATATATCTAAATCATTTATTATTTCTTTTTTTAAAGGAGATGCTTCTGATAATTCATTGAATAAAAATGCTGGTCGAAGATTCGCAAAGAGATTTAATTCTTTTCTTAGGGACAACAAAGCATTTTCTGGTCGATCATCCCAATCTAAATGATCCCATTCTGNTCCNCCAACTGCCCCAAATAAAATAGCATCTGACTCTTTTGCTTTTTCTAAAACCTTAATTGGTAGTGGTGTTCCGTATTCATTATATGCTGTACCACCGACACTCATGGTATTAACAACAAAATCAAGATTATATTTTTCAATCAAAAAATTTAGAACCTCAACCATAGAAGAAGTGACTTCTTGCCCAATACCGTCACCAGGTAAAATTAGGATACTTTTACTCATTTATAAAAATCCAAGGCCTAGTTTCTTTTCTATTCTTCTCAAAATTAAAAATCTTGTCTTTTAATTTCAAAGTAATATCAACATCATCTANTCCATATATTATTCTATCTATAAGATAATCTTCTACATCAAAACTTACTTCTTTATCGCCAATAGTAATGATTCTTTTTTGAAGATCTACTGAAAGTTCCAAAATTTCATCTTTGATTGTTTGAAATAATTCCTCAATTTGATCTTTTTGAAGCTGAATTGGTAGAACGCCATTTTTAAAACAATTGTTATAAAAGATATCTCCAAAAGAAGATGCAATAACTGCTTTTATACCAAAATCTCTTAGAGCCCAAACTGCATGCTCTCTTGATGACCCACAACCAAAATTATCTCTTGCTAAAAGTATTTTAGATTCGTTGAAAGGAGGTTTATTTAAAATGAAGTCTTCATTGATTTCTCTTTCTTCTTTTTTAACTCCCAATTTTCCATCATCATGATATCTCCAACCATCAAATAAATAATCTTCGAAACCAAATTTTTTAATTGATTTTAGGTACTCTGTTGGAATGATTTGATCTGTATCAATATTATTCCTATCAATATAGCCTACGATTCCACTAATTATTAATCCATCACTATTTGATTTCATAATGGATCTCCTACTGTTCCGTTTATTGCAGTGTATGCAGCCATAATAGGACTCATTAAATGTGTTCTTCCAAGATATCCCTGCCGACCTTCAAAGTTTCTATTTGAAGTTGAAGCACATCTCTCATAAGGTTTTAATTGATCTGGATTCATTCCAAGGCACATAGAACAACCAGGATCTCTCCAAACAAATCCAGCTTCAGTAAAGATTTTATCTAAACCTTCTAGTTCAGCTTGCTCTTTAACCATACCTGAGCCTGGTACCACTATTGCTTCACTAATATTTTCGGCAACAAATTTTCCTTTAACTATTTCAGCAGCTTGTCTTAGATCTTCGATTCTAGAGTTAGTACATGAGCCTATAAAAACCTTATCAAATACTAAATCAGAAAGCTTAGCTTCATCTTTTATGCCCATATAATCCCTTGCAAGTTCTATGTTTTTTTTATTTTGTTCAGAATAGTCTGATGCTCTTGGAATATCATCATCAAAATTGACGACCATTTCTGGAGATGTCCCCCAAGTTACTTGAGGTTTAATTTTAGAAATATCTATAGTTATCTCCTTATCAAAAATTGCATCCTCATCTGATTTTAAACTAGACCAATAATCTTCTGCTTCTATTAATAGTTCTTTGTCTAGAAAAGATTTTTTTCTAATATAGTCTATAGTCTTATCATCTGGAGCCACTAAACCAACNTTTGCGCCGGCTTCAATAGCCATATTACAAATGGTCATTCTGCTCTCAATTGATATTTGTTCAATATAACTTCCAGCGAATTCTATTGCATATCCTGTACCGCCAGCAGTCCTAATCTGTCCAATAAAATACAGAACTATATCTTTTGATGAAACATTTTCAGATGGAGTACCTTCAAATTTAACAAGCATATTTTTTAGTTTTGATACTTTAAGACATTGAGTTGCTAACACATGCTCAACTTCTGAAGTACCTATTCCCATGGCTAAGCAGCCAAGAGCACCGTGTGTTGATGTATGAGAATCACCACAAACAATTGTCATGCCAGGCAATGTGTATCCAAGCTCTGGACCTATAACATGAACAATACCTTGTTTGGTTGATTTGATATCAAATTGTTTGATTCCAAAGGTATTACAATTTTTATCTAACTCAATAACTTGAATTTTTGAAATCTCATCCTTAATTTTTTCAGAATCAAAGCCATCTCCTCTTGTAGTTGGAACATTGTGATCTGGTGTAGCAATATTTGCCTCAAGTCTCCATGGTTTTAAGTTTTTCTTCGAGAGTCCCTCGAAAGCTTGAGGTGAAGTTACTTCGTGTAAATAATGTCTATCGATATACAGTAATGACTCACCTGAATCCAGTTGGGTAACATGATGCTCTTCCCAGAGTTTGTCGTATAAGGTCTTCATTATCTTTATTCACTAAACGGTAATTCCTGCTTAACTTCAGAACATTGTGCTCGATTAATCAATAAATGATCTACCAGCACGAGACTAACCATGGCTTCGGCGATAGGAACAGCTCTTATACCTACACATGGGTCATGTCTTCCAGTCACTTCAATATCAACTTCCTCACCATCTTTATTTACTGTTTTACCTTTTGATTTAATGCTTGAGGTTGGCTTGATAATAAAACTTAGGCTTATATCATCTCCATTTGAAATGCCTCCTAGAATTCCACCGGAATTATTTGAAGCATATCCTGATGAGGTCATTTCATCCCTTGCCTCAGAACCTTTTAAATTCAGAAGATCATCTGCTTTCCCAATCGATACAGATTTAACAGCATTAATTGTCATAATTGCTTTGGCAAGATTAGCATCTAACTTCTCAAAAACTGGATCACCAAGTCCTACAGGACAATTTTCAACAACAACGCCCAATTTTGCACCAACTGAATTACCCTCTTCAATTAAATCCTTAAACATTGAATCTAAATCAGCTAGCTTTGACTCATCACAAAAAAAGTATTTATTATTTATATCTTTATGATTAATTGAGTTAGCTTTTACTTGTCCTATTTCAGAAACAAACCCATGAACTGAAACTCCTTCCTTTTGAAGTATTTTCTTTGCAATCGCTCCGGCAGCTACCCAATTTACAGTCTCTCTAGCACTTGCTCTTCCACCACCTCTGTAATCTCTATGACCATATTTTGCTTGATAGGTAATATCGGCATGATTTGGTCTAAAAACATCTTTTATGTTTGAATAGTCCTTAGATTTTTGGTCTTTGTTATAAATAATCATTCCAATAGGTGTGCCAAGAGTTTTTCCTTCAAAAACTCCAGATAAAATCTCTACAGCATCATCCTCTTTTCTTTGCGTAGTTACATCTGATTGACCAGGCTTTCTTTTATCTAATTCGCGCTGAATATCTTCTCTTGTTAACTCTATTTGGGGTGGACAGCCATCTAAAATACAGCCCATAGCTGTGCCGTGACTCTCACCAAAAGTCGTAATTTTAAATATTTTTCCAAACGTATTGCCTGACATGGCGATAATTATAGTCCAAAAAGCTAAAAAAGCTTTATTTCATGCGATTTTTGATATTATTATATTAAGAAATATTTATCTAAGGTATTACCTTTTCTTAATTTAAATGAAACATTATTCAAAGCCTTTATCTTTATATGAAATTGACTTGCTTCACTATACATCTGTTGGAAGCGATAAAGAATATTTTGCAGATGCCCTTATTCTTAAAGCTGTAGATAAAAATGGGGCCAATCTATATAAAAAAAAGGATAAAGAGAATCTTCTTAAATATAGCAAATCTGATTTAGAGTTAATGTATTTTGAAATGTTTGAGAATGAATTATCATAAAAGAAATTTTTTAAGGATTTTTAAACATGTTAGAAAATATTCAAATACTTATCTCTGGTTTAATTTGTGGCGTAATTCTTTTTCAAACTGCCATCATAGCTCCATCAATATTCAAAATATTTAGTCCTGAGGACGCAGGGCCTTTTTTAAGATCCATTTTCCCTAAATTATTTATGTTAGTAGCCACATTATCATTAATTGCGCTAATTCTTTCCTTTGCATCGGGCATAAAAATTAGTCTGTACGTATACTCATTTACTTTTATTTTTATGTTAATTTGTTATCACATTGTTCCAATAACTAATAATGCAAGGGATAATGGAGATAATAAAAAGTTTAATAGACTGCACACAATNAGTGTAGTTCTTACAATGCTAGTTCTTTTATCAAATCTTGGTTGGTTATTTTTAATTTAGTATAAAATTTATTTAGNCAACAATGACTGAAAATCAATGACAGAAGTATTTTCAAGTTCTTTTTGGTTCATACATAGNTCAAAAATTTCACAAGAAACTTCTTCATNATATGNAATAGCTAAATTATNCATAAATTTCTTTTCTAATACTGGAATACCCTCTTCTCTTCTTCTTTTATGGCCAATAGGATATTCAACCTCAACTTCCTCTGTTGAAGTGCCGTCATTAAAATGAACCTGAATTCTGTTTGCAATTGAACGTTTATCTGCTTCGAGATACTCTTTTGAATATCTTTTGTCTTCGTTGATAATCATTTTTTCTCTAAGAGCATCAATTTTTGGGTCTTGTGCTACATCATCTTCGTAATCTTCTGCGACTAAATTGCCTTTCAAAAGACCGATGGCAACCATGTATTGCAAACAATGATCTCTATCAGCAGGATTATTTAACTCGCCGACTTTTGAGATTATTCTAATTGCAGATTCGTGAGTAGTAATCTCAACAGATTTTATATCATCGATTTTGTCTTTGATTTTGTCATGTAACTTTACTGCTGCCTCTACTGCAGTTTGAGCATGAAATTCTGCTGGAAAGCTAATTTTAAAAAGTATATTCTCCATGACATACGTTTCAAAAGCTTGAGGCAACGAAAGTTTTTCTCCATCAAATGAAACATCCTCAAACCCCCATACTGGTGCAGATAAAACTCCTGGATATCCCATCTCTCCTGACATGGTAATCATAGCTAGTCTTACTGCTCTGCTAGTAGCATCTCCAGCTGCCCAACTTTTTCTAGAGCCTGCATTTGGAGCATGTCTATATGTTCTTAAACTTTGACCATCTACCCAAGCCTGACTGACAGCGTCTTTAATTTGATCGACAGACCCGCCCAATAATTTCGTAGCAACTGCTGTTGATGCAACTTTAACTAATATAACGTGATCAAGACCAACCTTATTAAAACTGTTTTCAAGAGCTAAAACACCTTGAATCTCATGCGCCATTATCATAGATTCAAGAACAGTTCTCATAGTCAGTGGCTCTTTTCCATTAGCAACATTTTGTTGTGAAACAAAATCACATACCGACAAAATTGCGCCTAAGTTATCAGAAGGATGACCCCATTCTGCTGCAAGCCAAGTATCGTTATAATCAAGCCATCTAACAATACAACCAATATCGAAAGCTCCTTTTACAGGATCTAATTCATAATCTGTACCAGGAACTCTCACACCAAAAGGAACTTTAGTATCTTTTACAATTGGGCCAAGCATCTTTGTGCAAGCAGGAAATTGCAGTGCTAAAAGACCACACCCAATAGTGTCCATTAGACAGTTTCTTGCAGTATCTAAAGCTAAATCAGATTTAATTTCATAATTTGAAACATAGTTAGCTATCTCAGAAATAAGTCCATCAAAGCCAGGTCTGACATTAAGGTCAACATTTGATGACATATTTTAGGACCTATCTGCTATTTCAACCCAGTCTGAAGATTCAACTCCGATATATTCAGCACTTGGTCTAATAATTCTATTGTTCGCTCTTTGCTCCATGCAATGGGCCGCCCAACCAGAAACTCTAGACATAACAAATATTGGAGTAAATAATTTTGTTGGTATACCCATATAAAAATATGCTGGAGCATGGAAAAAGTCTGCATTAGCAAACATCTTCTTTTCATCTGCCATAACTTTTTCAACCTCTTCAGCTACCTGATAAAGAGTGTCTGTATCAGCAAGCTCAGATAATTGTTTAGCATATTCTTTTATAACAGCATTTCTTGGATCTTTAATTGAATAAACAGCGTGACCAAAACCCATTATTTTTTCTTTATTGTTAAGCATTTCAATAATATTAGATTTAGCTTCTTCTTTTGATGTCCAGTTTTCTATTAATTCCATAGCTTTTTCATTAGCGCCTCCATGCAATGGGCCTCTTAGGGAACCAATCGCAGCAACGACACAGGAATGAATATCAGACATAGTTGAAGCACAAACTCTTGCGGTAAACGTAGAAGCATTAAACTCATGTTCAGCGTATAAGATTAGAGATACATCCATAACTTTCTTGTGCAATTCAGAGGGTTTTTTGCCATGAAGAATATGTAAAAAATGTCCGGCCATAGTATCTTCATCATTTACTAAATCGATGTCTTGTCCATCATGTGAAAACTTATACCAATACGTAACAATGGATGGCATAGTTGCTATCATTCTATTAATTGAATCTAATTGATTTGAAAAGTCACCTTCAGGCTCTAGATTCCCCAGCATAGATGTTCCAGTTCTCATTACATCCATTGGGTGAGCTGTAGCAGGTATTTTTTGAAGCACTTCTTTTAAAGAATCTGGGAGATCTCTATGACTTCTTAATAATGTCTTATAGTTATTTAATTCTTCTTGATTGGGTAGTTTGTCATAAAGCAAAAGATAAGCTACTTCTTCAAAAGTTGCTTTTTCTGCAAGTAACTCAATTTTATGGCCCCTATAAGCAAGCCCTTCTATTTGACCAACCGTAGAAAGAGATGTCTCCCCAGCTACTTGTCCTCTTAGGCCCGCTCCTTCTAATTTTTTTGTCATTTATATCCCTTAATTTTTTGACAATTTATCGTCAAGCTGTTTTTCAAAGTTGTAGTAATCCAAAACCTCATACAACTCTTCACGGGTTTGCATTATATCTAAGAGAGCCTCTTGTGTCCCGTCTTTAATTATTGAATTGTATATTTTTTCTGCAGATTGGCTCATAGCTCTAAAAGCTGTAAGTGGATAAAGAACTATATCGACACCAACTTCTTTCAATTGTTCTTGAGTAAATAAAGGTGTTTTTCCAAACTCAGTAATATTTGCTAATACAGGAGCCGAACAATGGTTTTTAAATTCCTTATATTGCTCTATTGATGTTACAGCTTCTAAAAATATGCCATCCGCACCCTCTTCAATATAAGATTGACATCTTTTAATTGCTCCATCAATACCCTCAGATGCAATTGCATCAGTTCTTGCCATCACAAAAAAAGAATCGTCTACTTTTGAATTTATTGCTGTATTTAATCTGCTTCTCATTTCTTCAATTGAAACTAATTGTTTGTTAGGTCTATGGCCACATCTTTTGTCAAAAACTTGATCCTCAATATGCACCGCTGCGCAACCAGCTTTTCCCATTTCAATAATAGTTTCTGCAATCTGATCAGACTCCCCCCAGCCAGTATCAATATCTACAAGCAAAGGTAATGCAGTCGCAGAAGTAATTCTTTTAACATCAATTAAAACATCTTGCATTGTGGTGACACCTAAATCAGGTAAGCCATATGAAGCAGCCGCAACTCCACTACCTGATAAATAAATAGCACTATGTCCAGATTTTTCAGCTAGTTTTGCAGAATATGCATTTATAGTTCCAGGTATTACTAAAGGTTTGTTTTTGTTGAGAGCATCTCTAAATTTTTGACCTGCCTGCATTTTAATAAAATTTAACTCCTCTGATATTCTATCTTTATTATTTTGTCTTCTCCATCTATTAGTATCTCTTAAACTGTAAACACATCCACAATATTCCTGCTGATAAAAATGTTCTCTTTTTGAAATTTCAATCATTCGTGAGGACCCACCCTCTTTTCGCCAATTAAAATCCCAAAAACTAATATTTTCATATCTTGCTGCAGATCTATGACCTGAATCATTAATTTGTTTCATGTCTTTCCATCTAGAAATTCCCAGCGTAGTAGCAAATACATTAAATCCATTTTCATGAGCAAATAAAGCTGATCTTTCAAATCTCATATCAAAGCATTTTGTACATCTCTCACCTCTTTCTGGTTCATCTTCAAGACCTTTGACTCTCTCAAACCAATTATCTTTATCATAATCACCATCAATACACTCAAAACCAACTTTTTCACAAAACCTTCTGTTTTCATCTTTTCTTATTTCATACTCATCTATTGGATGAATATTTGGATTATAAAAATATACTGTAGTTTTAATATTTGATGCAGCAATTGCCTCTATAATTTCTCCTGAGCATGGAGCACAACAACTATGCAATAAAAGATTATCTTCATTATTGGGCAGCTGAAGTTCAGGTCGTTTATAGTTATCTAATTTATACTTTTCACTCATGATTAACGTAAACAGAATATTTAAGTATTGCTTCTTCGAGATTATTATAACTATCAAAAGATTCAATTTCAGGATGCAATGAAGATATTTTTATTGGTGCATTTATAAAAAAACCTTTGTCAGCTATCTTAAACATCTGAATATCATTATGTGAATCGCCAGCTGCAAAACATTTATATCCCATTTGTTTAAAATAAGAAATTGCTTGATACTTTGCTTTTGGATGTCTTAGTTTATAGGAAATAATTTTATCATTATCTATTTCTAAATTATGACAAAGCAAAAAAGGAAACCCTAGCTTCTTCATTAGAGGTTTCGCTATGTCATGAAATGTATCTGAGAGTATTACTACTTGAAAGTTTTTTCGTAAATTGGAAACAAAGTCAAAAGCACCTGGTAATAATTCAAGCGATGCTGCAGCTTCCTGAACATCAGATAGCATAATCCCTTTTTCAGACATTATTTGTAACCTCATATCCATAAGTTTTTCATAACTGGGTATATCTCTAGTTGTTTGGCCTAGTTCCTCAATACCAGTATTCAAAGCGACTCTTTCCCAAATTTCTGGCGTTAAAGTTCCTTCCATATCTAAACATACTATTTCCATGATTTACTCGTTTTTAATTCCATATGGAACATGACCAGATGTGGTGTTATCAATTGCACTCATAATATGCTTTTTTTGATCGTCAAAAAAAATATCCGCGTCAAAAGAATCAAGGAACTGACTTTTAGACATACCTCCTAAAAATAATGATTCATCAATTCTTACACCCCAATCTCTTAATGTTTTGATAACTCTTTTGTCTGATGGGGCTGATCGTGCAGTTACAAGTGCTGTTCTTATAGGACACTCGTTGATCTCAAAATCATTTTGAATTTTATTTAATTCAACTAAAAATGATTTAAAAGGTCCTTCTTTAAGATTTGTCTCTGCATTAGCTTCGTTTTCAATAAATGCCTCAAGTCCCTGTTCATGATAAATCTTTTCGGAGTCATCCGAAAATATTACAGCATCTCCGTCGAAAGCTATTTTTAATAAATCTGACTTTGATTTTTTATGATTTTCAGCAGATCTTGGAATAATTGTCGCAGCAGCAACGTTACTTTCAATTGCAAGCTTTACATCTTCAATGCTGCTAGATAAAAACAAATGTACGCCAAAGTCTTTTACATATCTATGAGGACTTTCTCCACCACAAAATGCAGCCCTAGAAATATTTAAGTTATGATCCTCTATTGAGTTTCTAATCCTTAATCCAGTATCAGATGTGTTTCTTGACAAAAGAATAACCTCTACTCGATCTGAACTTTCATAAAGATCATTTATTTTTAAAATTTTTTTTACCAGGTTGAAAGCTTCACCAGGAGCAAGAGTATTGTCCTCATTTTCAATTTGATAATCTTGATAGGATTTCAAACCCTGCTTTTCATATATTTCATGACTTTCATCAAGATTAAAAAGAGCTCTAGATGATATACCAATTATTAATTTAGATTTTACGTTACTCATAAATGTTGGAAATATATTATATTTAGTATTATACTGTACATATATTCAGTATTTTTATTATTATGAAAAAAATTACATCACAACAACAAAGAGTATTAGATTGTATTCAAATTTACTTAAATAAAACAGGTTTTCCACCAACTAGAGCAGATATTTGTAAAGAATTGGGGTTTAAGTCCCCAAACTCAGCTGAAACTCACCTAAGAGCTCTTGAAAAGAAAGGCTTCATCTCAATTGAAAGTGGAACATCAAGAGGTATTTCTATTATTAATAATGATAATAAGCTTACTCAAACTGACAATGAATACCCTGTAATTGGTCTTGTTGCAGCAGGCTCACCTACTCTTGCACAAGAAAATATAGAACAAACAATAAACTGTCCAAATAAATTTTTTGATTCAGATTTTGATTATTTTTTAAAAGTTAAAGGTTTGAGTATGAAAGATGTAGGTATCATGGAAGATGATCTCATAGCTGTTAAAAAGACTAATGAGGTTAGGAATGGAGATATAGTTATTGCAAGACTTGAAGATGAAGTTACTGTTAAGTTTTTTCAGAGGAAATCTCCAAAAATAGTTGAACTTGAGCCTGCAAATGA
>JGI24820J26691_1000626_pt1 | contig 10759 bp, 7 predicted proteins | sample METZYME_5_50m_FD_26691 | JGI IMG/M metagenome (IMG submission 26691) | reverse complement strand
CTCCTGGTTTACACTAAGCTTTCTCATTTTTAATTCCTTCATTAATCTGATTAATTCGTTGGGTGTAATTTGCTGTGCAGCATCACTCCAAGCGTTATCAGGATCAATATGTGACTCAATCATAAGACCATCAAAATTTAAATCCAAAGCTTTTTGTGATACATCGTGAATTAGATCTCTTCTTCCACAAATATGTGATGGATCACAAATTAATGGTAAATCTGGGAATCTATTTTGTAACTCAATAGGTATTTGCCATTCAGGATGATTTCGATATTTAGATTTACCATAGGAGGAAAAACCCCGATGAATAACTCCAATTTTCTTAATATTTGAAGAAAATAACCTCTCAATTCCACCATACCAAAGTGATAAATCTGGATTTACTGGATTTTTTAATAAGACTATTTTATCCGTTCCCTCAAGGGCATCAGCAATTTCTTGCACAATAAAGGGGCTTACTGTTGACCTAGCTCCTATCCACAAAACATCTACATCATTTTCAATGGCAAGTTTTACGTGATTTGCATTAGCAACCTCGGTTGTGGTAAGTAATCCTGTTTCTTGTTTTACTTTTTTAAGCCATTTTAAACCAATTGCTCCAACACCTTCAAACATCCCTGGTCTAGTTCTTGGCTTCCATATGCCAGCTCTGAAAATCGACACATCACTATTCTTAAGTTCATGGGCAATTGACAATACTTGTTTCTCAGTTTCAGCACTACAAGGACCAGCTATAACCAATGGATGTGCTAAGTTAAAATCATCCAGCCATGTTCTAAGTTTTTTATTATTTTTCATTTTTATTATTAATACCTCCTAAGATTTTCTTTACTCTGTTTATGTTGTTCAAATCACTTATTATTGATTCTTGATCATCATTTATAATTTTTGTTTTTAAATCATTTAAATTTTTAACGTATTTGTCTAAAGCCTCAACTAAGTTATATTTATTTTGTAAAAATATGGGTGTCCACATAAATGGTGAACTTTTAGCCAATCTAACAGTTGATTCAAATCCACTACCTGCCAAATCAAATATATTTTTTTCGTTTCTTTCCTTTTCTATTACTGTTTTAGCTAAAATAAAAGAGGTCACGTGAGAAAGATGGGAAACATATGAAATATGCTCATCGTGTGATTCTGGATCCATATAAATAATCTTCATGTTTAAATTATTTAGTATAGTCAAAACTTTGTTAAGTAATATAGGATCTGTTTTATCTACTTCGCACAAAATATTTGTAATTCCTCTATATAAACCAGCGACTGCAGAGCTAGGACCACTATTCTCTGTTCCAGAAATGGGATGCATTGCTAAAAACTGTCTTCTATTTTTATGATTAGCAATCGATTTACAAATTTTTGATTTAGTAGATCCAACATCAACAACTATTGTATTATTACTTACTTTATCTAAAATTTTAGGAAGAATCTTAATAGTTTCATCCACAGGAACTGAGATCAATATTAAATCTAATTCAGAAATATTATTATCATCAAGTTTAAAATCAATAAGATTTAGATCAAATGAAGATTTCAAATGTTGACTAGATTTATCCTGACCATATATAACAGATTTTTTATCTAAGTCTTTCATATCTTTTGAGAAAGAGCCCCCCATTAAACCTAAACCTACAATACCAATATTCATCTATAATCTTTTTAAAGCTTCGAAAAGTTTTTTTTCATCACAGCACAGTGAAATTCTTACATAACCCTCTCCGTTTGATCCAAAAATTGAACCAGGTGTTATGAAAATATTTTTTTCATATAGCAATTTATCTATAAATTCTTCCGAAGATTTAAACTTATCCGGTATTTTACACCACAAAAACAAACCAGTTCCATCACTGTTAAAAGTAAGTCTCAACTTGCTAGCAATCTCAATAACTATTTTTTTTCTCTTTAAATATGTTTGATTTAAGTTTTTATACCAAGCTTGATTTTGATTCAATGCATCAATTGCGCCTATCTGAAGTGGATAAAACATACCTGAATCCATATTTGATTTTATTTTTAAAATATTATCAATATTTTTTTTGCTACCAACTACCATTCCTAGCCTCCAACCTGCCATGTTATGTGATTTACTTAAAGAATTTAATTCGATACAATTATCGCTCTTTTCCGCCATTAACAAACTGATTGGATTCTCATTCAAAACAAAACTGTATGGATTATCATTAACTAATAATATATTTTTACTCTTACAAAAGGCAATTAAATCTTTGAAGTCATCAATAGAGCAATTAGCACCAGTTGGCATATTAGGATAATTAATCCACATAATTTTAACTTTAGATAAGTTGATTTTTTTTATTTTTTTAAGATCTGGAAGCCATGAATTTGATTCTGCCAAATCATAAAAAATGGGTTCGGCTCCAACTATTTTACAAACCGACAAATAAGTTGGATACCCTGGGTTAGGAATTAGAACTTTATCACCCTCATCCAAGAAAGTTAATGAAATATGCATAATACCCTCTTTTGAACCAATCAGTGGTAATATTTCTTCATCATGGTTAAGGTTAACATTGTAGTTTTTTAAATAAAAATCCTTTATTGCTTTTCTAAAAGGTTCAATACCCTTGTAACCTTGATATTTATTTGCAATTGGTGATTGTAATGCTTTTATCAAGTTATCTATTGATGATTTTGGTGGCATCAAATCAGGGCTTCCAATACCTAAATTAATAATTGGTTTTCCTTTGGAAATCAGCTCACTGACTTCTTTTAACTTTCTGGAAAAGTAATACTCGTCGATATGTTCAATTCTTTTTGCTGTTTTCATTAGGATTTAAAATTATTGTAAACACCAAATTCCTTTACCATTTCAGACTGTGATGATACCTTTTTGATAGCCTCTTTATATTTTTTATAATTTGAAAATGTTGTATCAATAAAGAATGAATACTTCCAAGGTGTTTCTATAATTGGAATGGATTGAATCTTTGTAAGATTTAAATCATGTGAGGCTAAAATATTAAGAATATTAGCTAGGCTACCATTTCTATGGCTTAATATAAATTTTAATGAAGCTTTATCTGGATTATTCGAAATTGATTTTGATTTTGATTTTGATATCACTACAAATCTGGTCTCGTTATCTTTTATTGTTTGAATATTGGTCTTGATTACTTCCAGACCATACATTTCAGCAGCTTCTAAACCTGCTATAGCAGCTGTATCTTTAATATTTTTGTCACGAATTCTTTTAGCTACTTGGGCAGTGTCTCTGTCCTCAACAATTATTTTGTCTGTTTTTTTTAGAAAATCTTTACATTGTAGCAGGGCCATAGGATGAGACGAAATATTTATTATTTTATTAAAATCAACGCCAGGGTAAACCATTAAATTATGGTTTATGTTGATGAAATATTCACCAATTATGTGTAAATCATTATCATCAATCAATGAATAATTTGGAATAATAGAGCCTGCAATAGAATTTTCAATAGCCATTATAGCGTAGTCACACTTACCTTCATGAGTAAGATCAGCCAAATCATCAAATGACAAACACTCAAGATATCTATTTCTTTACCAAAAAACTCCAAAGCGACTCTGTGATGATATGAGCCTTTAATTCCCTGAATAGCAACTTTCATAACAAAAAAAAAGTCCTGAAAATCAGGACTTTTATATTAATTCTTTTCTTATTATTAACAAAAAATCCTGCTCTTACTAGAAAAGTAAAAGAAAAAATAGAATTCGTTGTAATAACTTTTATTAAACATGGGTTTAAAAATAGTATAGTATTTTATTTCTGCAAAATTATTTCGAAAAAAAAATCTTACCTTAAACGTCCTCCACCTCTGTTACCTCTAGGTCTGGAATTTGTTGGTGCTTTACTAGAATTTTCATCATTCTTATCCTTACCCCCAAATAGAGTTAAATCATACTTTAACTTGAATAATATATACCTAGGTTGGATGACATACATCCTGGTCTGTGAAAAAAATTGGTTGAATGAGTCTCTGTTTATAGATTGATCGTTCAGCAAATTGGTTACGCCTACACCAAATTCCCATTTCGAACCCTCTTTATTATAAGAAAGATCTGCATCTAAGAATCTAAATTTATTAAGAGTTTGGGTTTCATTTTTATAGGAATTAAAACTGTATTCAGCTGTGAAAACAAATCCTTTACCAAAATATGCATCGATCTGAGCAAANGGAGACTCGGTAATAAACTTATTTTCGTTTGTTCCATTGTCATATCTNTTAATATTATATTTATACCCCAACTCGATATTTGGTTTGTCTCTAAAATTTGTTTCGATGCTGGCTGAATAGTTTTGNGTTAAACTGTTTGAACCTACCGAAACATCGTTAATAACATTTGTGAAATCACTGTAATTAAACCTTGTGCCGGCGTTCAACTTAAAATTTTTGAATCTTTTATCAATTCTACCACTAACAGAATATGTTTCTCTGGGAAATACTGAATTAATTGATGTTCTTATAGCATTAATTCCAGCAATGTTAGCTCTAGACTGAATAGAATTACTTCGTTTTGAATAACTTGCATTAGCAAAGATGTTAGTAAAGGTAAACTGATTGATACTTCTGTAGTTTAAGTTGTAAGTATTTACTACAGCAGACTCTAACTCTCTGTTTCCCTTGAATATACTGTTGTAATTATTAAAAACATATCCCTCAGCTAAATTATTTACATCAGTGAATTGAGTGTTTTTTCTAAATGTAAATCTTAGACTTTCAGTTTTCTTGAACTGCAAATTTATTCTCAAATTAGGTCTGACATCACTCATACTTCTTTCAAATGAACTACCTAATTGAGTATTTTTAGTATTATAAAAATGAAGTGTAAAACCTGGATCAAAAGTGAATATTCCAGTCCTTAAACGATAATTCAAAGCAACGTAAGCATCGCTAAAATCAAACTTTACATCATTGTTGTAAATAGCATCATTAAAGTCCAGTGATGGACCATTATCAAGAATTTGATAAAAACTTGAATTAAAATCTTGATTAACGTCTGTTACACCCAAGCTTATATTGATATTAGAAACATCATTTAAAAGATAATAATAATCAAGTTTTGCCTCAAGCTTGCCAGTATGAACCATTCTTTCTTGAGTAATATCATATTTGTTTTGGCTAGAGCTGAATGGAATTAACCTAGTAAAGGGATTTCTATCTCTAATTGCTCTGTTAAATGGATTTTCCTCTTGATCCAAATGCTGAGCTTCGAACGAAAAAATATGATCCTCATTAAGGGTAAAATAAAGTTTGAATTCTTGATTCAATGATTGCGGTTTTTGGGACCTTGTAATATCCAGTGTTTCTTCCAATCTATTACCAACTCTACCGTACATTGAAGTTAAATCGTTGTTCTCGTATTGGTTAGATTTATTGAAAAGTATATTGTATTCTAATTGTAAAATTTCACTTGGCTCATATTCTAAACTAAATTTATATAGCTCTAAATCATTTTCTTGTAGTGAAAATTCACTAGTGTTTTCAACAGCATTAGTTGCAACATATGTCCTATCAATTTGCTCTTCTAGCTCATTAACAGTTGATGAGTGCACGGTAAATCCAGAAATTTCAAGTCCTTTATCATTATTTACTGAAAAGTTTGTAGCAGTTAGTTTAGAGTCGATTGATTTAGCTCTGTTATTATTTAGGCTTCCAATGCCAGCTAAGTCTGAGCCAATATTTATTGAAGTTCCTGTCCTTGAGTTAAGGTTTCCAAATCCGCCAGAAAATCTGTAAAAATCTCTTCTGGATAAGGGAGGCTGTCCTATATCATTAGAATTTGCAAGAACACTAAAATTAAATTTAGGTGCATAATAAAATATCTTTGGTGCAACAAGATGAATATTGTCAGGTCCAGTACCTGCTAAGATTTCTCCAAACCAAAATTTATCCTTTCCTTCTCTAAGTCTAATATTAATTGCAAAATTATCTTCATTATTTTGTACACCACTTAACTGCCCAACCTCCGTGAAATTTCTTAAAACCTCAATTTTTCCAACTGCTTTGGCAGGTAAATTTTGGGCTGCAAGTTTGGTATCTCCGTCGAAAAAATCTTTTCCTTCAATCTGAATTTTTCTAACCTCTTGACCTTCCACCTCAATCCTTCCATCTTCATTAACTTCAACACCAGGTAAGTTTTTCAAAACGTCTGCTAATTTTTTTTCGGTTCCAGTGTTAAAGGCGTCCGCACTGTAAACTATAGTGTCTCCTCTTATTTCAACAGGCATCTCATATACAATTTCAACTGCATCAAGAGCTTCTGACTGTTCCTCTAAAACAAAATCCTTTACAGTATCTGAATTGAGTGTTGTGTTGAACTCGACTGGTTTGAATCCTATAAAAGTAATTTTGATATTGAACTCAGTTCCATTTTTTAGGTTTATGCTGAAATATCCATTCTCATTTGAGATCCCAAAACCATCAAGAATATTTGTTTCATTATTAACGGCAATAACATTNGCACCCATAATCGGATATCCAGATGCATCTTTGATAGAACCACTTAAACTAGATTGAGAAAAAATATGTAGTGGTAGAAGTAATAGTAATAAAATTTTCTTCATATTACCTAAGTCTTGATGAAGATCCTCTCCTCGATTTATTCCACATCTCCCTTGCCTCAATTCTTTTCTCGTCTTGTAAGGCCAAAAAGTCAGAAGTTGCAATCACTTTTCCTTTTTTGGGTCTTTTAATCTTGGATTTTTCTGTAGGATTCATCACTATCTTAGTGCAAAGAACAGTTGTATTATCATCGCTAATTTCAAGGATTAAACCTGGTAAACCACCATACCATGATGGACCAGTTGCTATGGGTATCTCAGGTGTAAACCAAGCTGTAACCTCAACCTTCCTTGTTTTTGAAGTGCTCGGAGCACTGGTACTATTATCATTATTCCAGGAACCGAAACTAAATACTTTTTCCTTTACTTCCTTCTCATAAGTTGCTTTGTAACATGTATACTTACCTATTTTTTTTGATTCACCTGTCATTTTCCATCTTTGATCAGTAATTGAATCTGTAAGTAAAAAGAATCTACCCATAAACTCTGTTTCGTTTACGGAAACTTTGTCACTTACATTTTTGTACAACTTTCCTATGTTGTCACCAACATATTGAGCCATCCAATTGAAACCACCTCTACCCTCTTCAATCTCCAACTTTTCTTGTTCTTTATACATTGACTCAGTAGAATTAAACTCCAATATGTAGTTTTTCTCTGTATTCTGTTTAAGCATTTTTTCCATGTATCCCTTCCATTGTGCAGCTCTTGGGTTATCTAAAAAAGATTTATCTACTGATATTTTTGACATGTAATATGCCTTTCCTTGGAACTGCTGGGAGAAAGAGAAACATGATATCAATAAAAGTAAGTAAATAGGATATTTCATGTTTTTTCAATTAATTGTTCATAGATATTNAGCAAAAATTAGGCCATATTTTTTTTTAAAAAAAAACTAATGTCTTTTTTAGATTTTAAAAATTTATGTTTTATTTTAGAACGGTACTAAAATGCACGTAGCAATAGCTGGAAATATAGGCGCAGGTAAAACAACGTTGACCGGGATGTTAGCTAAACATTATGGATGGGAAGCTCATTTCGAGGATGTTTTAAAAAATCCTTATTTGGACGATTTCTATGAGCGNATGGAGAGATGGTCCTTTAATCTACAAATATACTTTCTAAATAGTAGATTTAATCAAATGATCGANTGTTCCAATAAAAATAAAGACACTATCCAGGATCGAACAATCTATGAGGATGCATACATTTTTGCTCCAAACTTATTATCTATGGGATTAATGACGAATAGGGACTTTAAAAATTATGAATCAATATTTAAAACATTGAAATCATTTGTTAAAGATCCTGATTTGCTTATTTACCTTAGAAGTAATATTCCTAACCTAGTTGACCAAATTCACAAAAGAGGAAGGGAGTATGAAAATTCAATCAGTATTGAGTACCTAAGCAGGTTAAATGAAAGATACGAGGCCTGGATTCAGAGTTATGATAAAAGTAACCTATTAATTATCGATGTTGACAATATTGATTTTGTAGAAAATCAAAGTGATTTCGAGTCCATTATTGCACAAATTGATTCAAAAATAAACAGTGCTAAATAATATATTAATCTTTTAAACTTGTATCCAAAGAACCATAGACATTTGCCAATTCTGATTCACCTGAAATCTCAGAAGCCATAACTAATAGTTCAGCTCGTGAGCCATAACATTTTTCTGTTTTTTCAGTAACAACTCCATTAACTTCAGATTTTGTTATTATTGTTAATGAACTTCTGTCTGGGTTTTCGTCATTTATATTTAGAGTCACATTTTTCTCAACATTCTTATCAATGTTGTATACACTAGAATTTTCTCCATGATTACCAAGAATTGGAGCAATTACTAAACCAACCAGACATGTTAATTTAATCAATATATTCATTGAAGGACCGGAGGTATCTTTAAAGGGATCTCCAACGGTATCACCGGTAACTGCTGCTTTATGAGCCTCAGACCCCTTCTTTTCTATTTTACCATTTATTTCAACACCTGCTTCAAATGATTTTTTTGCATTATCCCATGCTCCGCCTGCATTGTTTTGAAAAATTGCCCATAAAACACCAGAAACTGCAACTCCAGCCATATAACTTCCAAGAGCTTCAGGACCCATGGCAAAACCAATCACAACTGGCGTTACAATTGTAATAATTCCAGGGAGAAGCATTTCTTTCAAAGCTGCGTTTGTTGAAATCTCAACACACTTTTCATAATCTGGTTTAGCTTTACCTTCTAAAATTCCAGGTATTTCTTTAAACTGTCTTCTGACTTCTTGCACCATCTTCATTGCAGCTTTTCCTACAGATTCCATTGCAAGGGCTGAAAATATTACAGGAATCATTCCACCAATGAACAGGGCTGCTAATACATCTGCTTTAAAAATATTAATACCATCAATTCCTGTAAATGTTACATAAGCAGCAAACAATGCAAGTGCTGTTAGTGCAGCCGATGCGATTGCAAATCCTTTTCCAGTTGCAGCAGTTGTATTTCCTACTGAATCTAAAATATCTGTTCTTTCCCTAACCTCCTTAGGAAGTTCACTCATTTCAGCGACACCTCCTGCATTATCTGAGATGGGGCCAAAAGCATCAATTGCTAACTGCATAGCAGTAGTGGCCATCATGGCTGATGCAGAAATTGCAACTCCATAAAAGCCTCCCAATTCATAAGCTCCCCATATTGCTAAGGCAAATAGTATAACAGATGAAAAAGTAGATTTCATTCCAGTTGCTAATCCAGCGATAATGTTAGTGGCAGCTCCTGTTGATGAATTTTGAACAATGTTTAAAACCGGTTGCTTACCAAGTGCAGTATAATACTCAGTAAAGGCTGATATTAAATATCCAACAGCAAGTCCAACAATTGTCGAGTAAAAAATATTTTGACTTGGTATATCTCTAGTGCCTTCTCCAAAGAATTTCATACCATTTATTGTATCTGGCAATAAATAATCAATCAAGAACCAGCATGAGACCAATGTTATTAAAATTGATATTATGTTTCCAGTATTTAATGATGCTTGAACTTGAGCTTCTTTTGCTTCATTATTTTTTATTCTAATAAATAGTGTTCCAATAATTGATGCTATAATACCAATACCAGCGATGAATAATGGTAATAAAATTGGACCCATACCACCAAAAGGATCGGAAAATTGTTCAGAAGCATAGTCACTCATGTCTTTAATTATATAGTTACCCAGAACCATTGATGCAAGGACTGTAGCTACGTAACTTCCAAATAAATCTGCACCCATACCAGCAACATCACCTACATTATCTCCAACATTATCAGCGATAGTGGCTGGGTTTCTAGGATCATCCTCTGGAATACCAGCTTCAACTTTTCCAACTAAGTCAGCACCAACGTCGGCAGCTTTAGTGTAAATACCACCACCAACTCTTGCAAATAAAGCAATTGATTCAGCACCTAAAGAAAAACCAGCTAGCGCCTCTAGTACGACAGTCATATTATCGTAAAAACTTCCACCATCATTCATAAACTGGTTAATAAAGAACATAAAAAATAAGCTTAAACCAAGTACTGCTAAACCAGCAACTCCTAAGCCCATAACAGTTCCGCCTCCAAAAGCAACATTAAGGGCTTTGGGTAGACTAGTTCTTGCAGCCTGTGTTGTTCTACTATTTGCGTCAGTAGCTATTCTCATACCAATATTTCCTGCTAATCCGGAGAAAATTGCACCAACTACAAATGCAGGAATTATCATCCAACTGGTTGTTTCAACCACTAAAGAAATTCCAAAAAGAGCAACAGACGCTATTACTACGAAAAATAACAATAACCTGTACTCAGCATTCAAAAAGGCGAGAGCTCCTTTTTTTATAGCAGAACTAATCGAAACCATTTTCTCATTTCCTGGGTCTTGCTTTTTTACCCATTTGGCTTTAAAAAACATGTACAATAATCCAAGTAATGATAATACAATAGGAATAAAAATTGGGTTGAAATTCATAATCTTAAATTTTTAGGGGTCAAAAATATAAATTTATTATTTATAAAGTACTTTATTTACAGCTTTAATTACATCATTGTGGTTAGGTAACCATTCCTTTAATAAAACGGGTGAATAAGGTGTTGGTGTGTCGGCTGTGTTAATTTTAATAATTGGTGCGTCTAAGTAATCTAAAGCTTGATTTTGAACCTGATATGCTATCTCAGTTGATACATT
>JGI24820J26691_1000625_pt1 | contig 10774 bp, 9 predicted proteins | sample METZYME_5_50m_FD_26691 | JGI IMG/M metagenome (IMG submission 26691) | reverse complement strand
TCTTCCATGACCAAGATCAAATCCTCTTACTTCAAAATTAACAGGTAAATAACCGTTGATTTCACCATTTATATTCGCATTTTCATATTTAACTTGTCGATTACCTGACATAGCTGGGGCTATTAACCAGTTATGATCATTATTCTTTGCCAGCGCTTCAGCATCTTTGATAACTAACGGGTTGAATCCTGATGAAATACCCCCTCTTTTTCGTTGACTTGGAAAAATAGATAAAGTTCTTGGTCCTAATTCATCTATATTTTGTTCGAGTGCCTTACTTGCACTTGATCCAATTCCTATTACCGCTATAACAGCTGCAGTTCCTATTATTATTGCTAAAGTTGTTAAAAAAGATCTTACACCATTTGTTTTGATAGACGATATTGCTGATTGTACTGATTCTTCTATTAACATTAGCCAAAACTAAACGTAGCATTTACTCTTTTCTTAAATCTTTCTTGATAATCAAATAAGCTCTTGCTGGGTAATATGTAAACAATATCATCTTGACTGAGGCCTTCTATAATCTCAACATTCGCAAGATCAGACACTCCAACTTTAACCCATGATAAATATGGTCCTTTTTTTGTATCTTTAATGACAATGAACTTATTAAAATTTTCTCCTTGAACTTTTTCAATTAAAAATTTATCGATATCTTCTTTTTTGATATCAATTATTGATGTTGCTGTGTATATATCTTTACGTGTTCTCAGAGACATTGTAGGAATGCTCATAGCAACATCTTTATTTAATACCTCAATTACAACATCCGTATTCATACCGATTAATAAAAGATTTTCATCATTTTCTATATCTATCAATACTGGGAAAGTTGTGACATTTTGCTGAACATATGCTCTTGGCTCAATCTTCGAAACAGTTCCAATAAATTCCTTATCTCTATATGCTGCAACTTTAATAGATACTGATTGACCAATTGATACTTTACCAACATCTATTTCATCAACCAGAGCTCTGACTCTTACTTTTGATAAATCAGCCATTGTCATTAAGATACTTCCTTCACCAAAAGCAGAGGTCGGGGAAGATATTACTTGCCCTACCTCAACTGGTCTTGATATGACCGTTCCATCAATTGGTGATTTAACAACAGTATCATCAAGTGCAATTTTTGCATTTTCATAAGAAACTTCGTTTCTTACCAATGTAGACTTTGCTTGAGCATAATTTTCTTTAATATCTTCAAAATCTTTATCGGAAATACTTGCATTCATATGAAGTTCTTTTCCTCTATCAAATTGAGATTCAGCATTAGACAATCTTACTTTTGATGCTTCTAAATCAGATTTTGTTTGATCAACAATATTATTTGCAGTCCTTTGATCAATTTGAGCAAGCATAAAACCTTTTGTTACAAAATCACCAACCTCAGCACCTAAGAATAAGACTTCACCAGATGCTTTAGATTTAATTTCAACTGCTGAAATTGCTTCAATGACACCAGATGCTTCAATTGACACCTCTAATGTTTGAGGAACAGTTTGTTGTTTTTTATAAAATTGTGTTTCTTTATTATTTTCGCTTCCGCNACAACCAGATAATATGATTANTGTAAAAAAGCTTAGTATTAATCTATTCATTTTAACCCCTGTCATCTGATTTTATCAGACCATCTCTAATTGTAATAATTCTATTTGATTGCCTTGCAATACTATCTTCATGCGTAATTAGAATAATAGTTTGACCATTTCTATTTAATTCTTTAAATAAATTCATCACATCGGCGCCTGTCTTTGAATCTAGATTACCTGTTGGTTCATCTGCAAATAAAATACTTGGTTTATTCACCAAAGCTCTGGCAATAGCAACCCTTTGTTGTTGACCTCCTGATAACTCAGAGGGAGAATGTGTAGATCTGTCAGATAATCCAACTTCTTCTAAGACATTTTTAGACATTTCGAGAGCATCTTTTTTATCTGTGCCTGCATATTTAAGTGGGAGCATGACGTTATCTAACGCAGAATTTCTTGCTAACAAATGAAAAGATTGAAATACAAAACCGATCTCTTTATTTCTTATTACTGCTAGCTCATCATCGGTAAGATCGCTTACAAGTTTTTTGTTTAAAAAATATTTGCCATTTGTTGGCGTATCTAAACAACCAATAATATTCATTAGTGTTGTTTTACCCGATCCTGATGGACCCATGACTGATATAAACTCCCCTTTTTCAACTTCAAGGTCTATACCGTTCAACGCAGAAACAATCTGAGTACCTGTCTGATAGGTTTTAGTTATGTTTTCAGTTTTTATGATCATTCAACAAAGCATTGTATTTGTTTTTTATTAATTGACAAAGAAAACTTAAAAGTAATTCAATATATCAAGCTGATAAATCTTCGATATATTTCAGCCATCCTTCAGCAGATATCTTTGTTTCATCAAATTCAAGTGCTTTATTAAAAAAGGTTCTAGCTTCGACATATTTATCTTGTTCGTATAAAGAGATGCCCATTAAAAGATCTAATCGACCAGGAAATTTATCATATCCAAGTTTTTGTGCTTCGAGTAAATATTGATAAGAAGTTTTCCAATCTTCTTCCTCAAAAGCAAATCTACCTATTTTGTATGCGGTGTTTGAATCTTTTTCAATTTCGAGAGATTTAATAAGATACTCTATCCCTTTAAATCTATCTTTTAAAATAAAGTACGAGTCAGCAAGTAATTCATAATTCTCCTTATTCAAAGAAACAATTCCTGCTTCCATGCCATAATCAATAGCCTTAATAGCTTTTTGAGGAAGATTTTTATAGAGATAATATCTACTTAAATCTAAATATTCCTTTTCTTTGGTTAATGTATTTCTTTCATATGCAAGCTCTAGGCCAGCCAAGGATTCATCATCAGATTCTTGAGTGTAATATAATCCACTCAACTGCTTCCAGTATTCTTTTTTATCAGGATTCACAAAAATTAATAATTGAGCAACTTCAACAGCTTCAGTATATTTTTCTAATTGAATAGCTAAAGAAAGTTCATATCCTAGCCAATTCTCTTTATATTCAGTTGATAACTGATTGGCCATTTTTATATTATCGTAAGCTTTTTGATATTCTTTCTCTTGAAAATAAGAAATGCCCAACATAACTCTATAAGTTGGCGGAAAAAGAAGTCTTCTTTGTTCTGCTATTGCTTTGTACTGTTCAAGGATCTCTATAGTTTTACTATAATTACTCATTTGGAAGTAACATTGAGACAGTCCCACTCTCACTTGTAAACCAGTAACAAGTGGCATTTTCTTAAACTTTAAAGACTTTTCATACCAAGGAATTGCCTTTTCATAGTCTCCCTGAATAGCCCAGAAATTCCCATATAATTGATTTATAAGAGCTCTTTCATAACTTTGTTCATTTATAAAATATCGTCTTACAAATATATCTAATTCACGCTGAGCATCTTCAAATTTCTCATCATCTATGAAGTCATTAATTCTTTTAAGGTAGCCGTAAACAAATTGACTAATTGAGTCATCATCTGAATAGGATTCAAATGGAACTAATAATAAAAAAAATAATATTAAATACTTATACATTACAACTAAACTCTACAACTAATTCACCTTTTTGATCAACAGCTATTCCATCAATTGTTTTTGGTTTAAATTGCCATCTTTTAACCGCTTTAATTGCCTCAGAATTAAAAACTCTTGAAGGAGTAAATGATTGTATGACTATGTTATTCACTCTACCAGAGTCACTTACATTTAGAAGCATTTTAACTGAGCCATTGATACCATTTATCTGTGCCTCTCTTGGGCATCTAGGAGCGACTTTAACAATTGGAATTAATTGACTGATGCCACTACCCATTGACTCTAAATTACTTAAGAAAGCACCAGAAAAATCAGTTGGCAATGAAAAATCTGGCATTTCAAAATCAAGGTTAGCAACTGGTGGAGGTTTATTTACATCTAANTCTATTTGAGGCTGGGGTGGCCTTTTTGGTGTTGGTGGTTTATCAGGGATTGTTCTCTTTCTCTCTTGAAGAGTGTCATCCTCTTTTACTCTAATAAAATCAACAAAATTTGGATTGCCGGCTCTTTTTTCGAGTCCTGAACCTTGTGAGATAATTCCCTGAATTATAAAAAATATTGTTAATGTCACAAAAATAGGGACAAGAATTTTTATCCAGTAGCTATAATCCTTAATCATCGTTTTTAGCTGCAATTGAGATATTTTGAACCCCTGCAAGCCTGATCTGATCCATTGTTTCAACAAGCAATCCTGACCTTGCTTCCTTATCAGCTTGAATTATTACTGATCCCTCTGGATACTCTATCTTTAATCTTTCTATGTTTGCTCTTACTGCTTTCAAATCAATTCTTCTTTTATCAATCCAAATCTCATTGTTTTGAGTTATGGCAACAAGAATATTTCCTTTTTCATCTCGTTCTGCTGTTTCAGCATTAGGTCTATTAATATCAACACCGGTCTCTTTTACAAAGGATGTAGTAACAATAAAGAAAATTAACATGATGAAAACTATATCCATCATTGGTGTTAAATCTAAACCTTGTTCTTCGGTTTTTCTTCTATTTCTTCTTCTCAATATGAGTAGCCTCTTTTCTTTAATAAATTCTTAATTTCATCATTAGATTTATCAAGTCTTTGTGATAAATCTTGTCTAAAATATAAACCGAATAGTGTGATTACCATACTAGCCATAGTTGGTATTGTAGCTTTAGCAACACCTGATGACATTGCTCTTGGGTTACCCGTACCTAAAAATGAAAGAACTTCAAAGACCTCAATCATCCCATATACAGTTCCTAATAATCCTATCATTGGACACATTCCTATTAAGCCATCAAGTAACTTAATATTCTGATATGAATCTCTATAGTAAGCAGAAAGGAATGTTTTTTCTGCCTGAAAGAGTTTTGTTGAACTTGGAGGATTTAATTTTACAAAATCATCTAGTTTTGATGATGACCATTCTTTTCGTTCTATATAAACAAAAAAATACTTGCTAAAAATTATATAAAAAATAATTAAGGTAAGGATAAATAGAAGGTATAAAACCGGTCCACCTTTACTTATTAGCTCAGTCAAAAACATTTAACTCTTAGATAAAATATATGAAGCTTTCTCTTCTAATATTTGGACTACAGATGAGGTTTTCTCAGATATATATGTATACATTCCAAGTAATGGTGCTGCAACAATAAGTCCTAGCATTGTTGTAACTAAAGCCTGTGAGATTCCACCTGCCATTTGCTTCGGATCTCCGGTACCAAATAAAGTTATTGCTTGGAAAGTTTCAATCATTCCAATAACAGTACCTAATAGACCTAAAAGAGGTGCTACAGCAGCAAAAAATTTTATCCAATTGCTTCCCCATTCAATAGTGCCTGTGTAATTAATAATAATTTCATCAATAACATTTTCTTTAGATTCTCTTGAGGAACTAGATTCAACAGACTTAGACATTTCAGCTATAACTCCGGAAGAATCATTCTCAACTTCAGCAACATAATCTCTTAATCTATAAATCTTAAAGATGCTGAATGCAGTACCAATTATGCCAATAGAAATGATTATAAAACCTATCAGCTTACCTTGAGCTATCCTTTGAAACCATCCTGGTTTATCTAGATATAAAGACAGAAGAAACCCTCTAGTCGGATCAATTGCTACTTTTGTATAATCATCTGATCTTGAATGCTTTCTTAATGTTCTAGTAATACTAGATTCAGGTTGTTTTGCTAAAAGTTTAAAAGAATTTAGTGAAGATGCTGGAGTAACAAATTTATTGTCATATGAGGCGGAGAATAAGCCGTACCTGGTAATAGGTGCATCAAAGCTTTCACCATCAGGATCAGTCACTGTCGCATCAATATTTTTAATTTCACTTCCTGCAACGATTTCATCAAAGTATGCCAGCCATAAATCTTCTAACTCCTCTAAATTATGCACTTGTATCTTACTGACNTCTTTNAGCCTCTCGGATCTTTGAGGAAATTCATAGAAAACAACTGAATTCTCTGAAGCCGCAGCAAGNTCACCTGCAAATTGTCTTGCGACTCCGAATAACTCACCAAGGACACCAATTTTAATTTGAAGTTTTTCCTCTAAATCAGCAAGAGCTTTTTCGTTATTTTCAAATTCAGCTTCAAGTCTTTTATTTCTAGCATTTTCGTTGGCTAATTTTTGTTTAGCATCATTCAATAGCCTAGTTCTTTCTTCNATCTTGTCTAAAAANAACTGAAGTCTTCTGTTATCTTCATTTACATATATGCTTCGATTCTTTTTTACAATCTCAAGCAANTCATTAATCTCATTATTTCTAAGTTCATCAATAGGAATCTCTTCAGTTTCTTGAGCTGTTAAATTTAGATTTATAATAACGCTGAATATAAGTAATTTTTTCATGATTAATTTGAAATAGGTTTTACAGGTAAAGTAATAAAGTTTGGTGGAGCTTGTCTGTTTCCAATATCTAATGCAGCTTTAATTTCGTCATCAAGAGAGGANCCCATATGAACCCAATTTTCAGAATTTGATTCCCAATAGCCTGTTTCTCGTCCATTTGGAGTTCGATAGAATAATCCNAGTCTACCCAATCTAAAATAATCAACAGCTCTCTCATTCCCATCAATTTCAAGAAAACCTTGGTATGCTTCAATTGTTTTTCCAAAATTTGCTTCTAGTTGATATGCTTCAAATATCTTTCTAAATTTTTCAGCAGTGGTAACATCAGCCCGAATAATTAGTTGNTCTAGNTCATTAACTCTAGCAACTCTCTCATCAATTAAAAAAGGAATATCTATTGATATAAATTTTGATANTGAATCAACCATTCTTTTAAGAAGAGGCAAAATATCAATATTAATACTGTCTAAAGAATCTAACTGTTCATTTATGCTAGCAATCTCTTCTATTTGAGCTTCAATAATTTGAGCAAGCTGATCGTCATAATTCTTAAGTGAATTATATTCATTTAAAGTATCTTTATAATCAAAATAAATTTTCTTNGATTCTATATCAAGTTCATCAATTTTATTTTGCAAAGCAATAGATTCATTACTTGCATCAACTTGAGAATTAATAGTTGTATCAACAATTTCTTGAGAAATTAATACCATTGGACACAATAAAATTATTAATAAGTAAAATTTCATGGGCATATTATATATATATTTGATATTTAATAAAAAAAGAGCTCTTTGATAAGAGCTCTTTTATTTTATAGGTTAATTAGAACCTGTATTCTATACCTGCAGTTACGTATCTACCGAAAGCACTGAAGTAATATCTATTATAGTAAGGGAAACCATATGCTTCATCTCTCTGAGGCATTTTGTCTTCTAAGTTTCTAATACTTAAATAGAAATTTAAATCAGGGCTGTAGTTGTAGTAACTGGATAGATTCATAATAATGTGAGGATCACTCTTAGCAGGAGTAGAGTAACCTCTATACATTTCCATGTGTCCTGTTCTATCAGCAAAAAGAGTTGTACCAAAATCTTTATATCTCCAACCAACAGAGATATTTTGCTGTGATCTAGGCTCATATAGATATACGTCTAATGCATCTTCTTCATCAGAATAATCATCAAACTTTGTTGAGCTTTTTAGAATATGTGATGAAGAAATACCAAACAAGAAATCTCCTGCATTTTCAGTTTCTAATCTATATCTTAATGTCCAATCAGCACCTTCATAGTTAATAAAAGACTGATTTGAATATGCTGGTCTAACTTGCGTGAAAGCACCGATAGGTAAAGGAGCACCTGTTAAGTCATTAACAGCAGGTCCACGGGTAATTTTTGCATAAACGTCAGCACAATTTCTGTCTGGGAATGTATCATTCATGAAGTCTTCGAATCCATCTCCGTATCTACATTTACCCTCAGCATAGTTAATTGTGTAAGGGCTCTCCCTTGTAACAGCTCCTTCAAGAAGAACTTCATATAAGTCGACAGTTAAGTCAAGATTGTTATTGATATTCCAAACAACACCTAACTGGAAGTTTTCTCCTTCCTCTTCTTTAAGTGTTGTATTACCTGATAAAAATGCTTGAACACTACCTTGCCCGATTTCACATTCTGTGTAATCTTGATAATTATATACAGCTGGATTTGCAAGAGTGTATGCATAACATGCTACATAATCTTGGAATCCATTATAATAACCAGAACTTCCTTCCTGGAAAAGATAATTCATGTCTGGCGCTCTAAATGATTCAGAAGCAGAAAATCTGACTAACACGTCGTCATTTGGTCTGTAAGCAAAACTAGCCATTACAGAACTTCTTGATCCTACATTTGAAGAATCGTCATCGTATTTATCAAATCTTGTAGCAACGTTTGCTTCAAGTTTGTTTGTGAGCATAGTTGATAACTCAATACCAACTGAATCTCTTGTTCTTTCACCGCCACCATTAATAGCTGATCCTTGAATAAAGACAATTGCGCCGGGTTGTGAATCATCATCGAGTCTTCCTGGTGCAGGTGTAAGATCATATTCTTGTTCTTGATGTTCCATTGAAAGAGCAAATCCAACAAATTTATTTCCTACTTCAAATTCACCGCTCATTTGGAAATCAACAGTAGTTTGACTTGATTCTGCTAACATACTGTCGTCTGCTAACCAACTACCTAACATTTCATTAGTAACTTCGCCAAATAATCTATCTGTTAAGAAACATGAAGATCTTCCAAAATAGTTCTGCCATCCGCAAACTGGATCTTCAATACCAAACTGGTTAAGGAATGCTTGACTGTATGCGTAACCATACTGGTATTCTCTGTAAGATGATCTTAATAAGTTACCATCTGCATCTGTAGCTCCAACACCTGCGAAGTAATCATACATAGCATCTGTGAATGTTTGACTATCTTCTTCATAATCATACTGTGTTGTGTTAACACCAACTGACCATTCAAAGCCTTTGGCTGTTGTACCGGATAGGCCCATAAATGCATCTGTTAATTCTTCTTCGATATCAGCTCTTGCTTCAGCATTTGGCGCATTGTTAGCAGAAAAATATCTCAAGAAGTAAGGAACTTCGTGATAACCAACTGATCCAAATGGGATTTGGTTACTTGGATCAGTAGAGGTTGCAACAAATTCACCAATTCTTCTTGGGTCAAGAATACCACCACGCATAAATAAATATCTATTTACTTCACTTCTATAATAAGCACTATCAGTATATGAATAAATTCTTGAGTCAAAAGTCATACCATTATCAAAATTATGTGTGAATGAGAACATTACTGAAGCATCTTCTCTTTCGTTACTCATAGTTGCTGAAGTACCTCCAAATCTATCTGATCCGTAATCATGTCCACAAAAACGACCTGGATATGAGCCCCTATAATTAAACTCAGGATCTTGCTTATCAAAATCAAAAAAGTCAGGAGATATTGTTGTACAAGGAATTCCAAACTCTTCAGAACCGTAATATCTGTTTGCACCACCCCTACTTGCTTGTGTATACCAGACAAGACCAGCTCTAGGTGCTACGTATGCACTTCCATAACCTGGATCGTCAGTAAATGAATTAAAGCCATCTCTGTCAGCATAATACATTGGATCACGAACCTCAGCATTTATACCAAGAGTCCAGCTTGAGCTTCCAAAGAAACCACCTGTTGTGAATGTAGCTTGATGGATATTGTCACCACCATGCTCAGTTTGAGATGAATAAAGTTGGAATTCGCTAAAGTCTTTACCTTGAATGGTAATGATATTAACAACACCAGAAACAGCATCAGAACCATAAATAGCAGATGCACCTTGAGATAAAACTTCGATTCTATCTACAAGACCAGCTGGAACAACACCAGTATTAACTATGTTACCTGCATTGTTAAAGGGGATAGGATAATCAGCTGTTCTTCTGCCGTTAATTAGAAATAATACTCTTCCGGGCCCAAGATTTCTTAAATCAAGCTCATTAGCATTGGGTGTAAAGTTGTTTGTTAATGACTCATTCTGAGTATACTCATTAGCTGAAGGTATTGATTGCAATGCCTCAGTAACACTTTTAAAACCTGAGTTATCCATATCTTCTCTGGTGATAACTAAAAGTGGTAATGCGCCCTCTTGTTGAGTTCTTTTAATTCTTGAACCAGTTACAACAACTTTTTCAAGACTGACAACATCTTCATCGACATCAGAGGCTGTTTGTTCAACAACTTCCTCTGTTACAACGTTTTCTGTTGTATCATCATTTACTTCTTCAACAACTACAGGTGTGGTAGTTTCTTCCTCACCTGGATTGTCAGAGTAAACAAATCCACTCAATAAAAATGTTAAAAATAAAATAGAATAATAGTTAGTTTTCATAAAAATCCCCTTTATGTATATCCATAACAATGTTATTTTGCTTTTTTTATTATAAAATTGCAATAAAGATGCAGTATTTATATATAATATTAAGGTATTATCAAGATAATATATATATAAATATATAATAAATTTATAACTTCTTAAAAAAGGACTTTTAGTATGAACTACCTAATTAAATTTTTTAGTATCACATTTGTATTAATATCATCATTCTCTGCAACTAATTTGTTTTCTGATGAAGGTTTAATCCCAATAGAATATTTTGCATGTGCGCCAAATAGAAATTCATTTAGTATTTCGCCTGATGGCAAACATATGTTAATCATTAATACTATGAAAGATAATAAATGCGACATCATGCAAGACAAATCTCAGCCCGTTGAAGATGAATACTACATGCGTGGAATGATGCTTTTAGACTTAGAAACTATGGAAAGTAAAGTTATTAGTCG
>JGI24820J26691_1000624_pt1 | contig 10788 bp, 13 predicted proteins | sample METZYME_5_50m_FD_26691 | JGI IMG/M metagenome (IMG submission 26691) | reverse complement strand
CTCTTCCGATCTGACAAGTCATATTATGTGACGTATGGTATCAGTGGAGATAGTGGTGGAGATCGTAAGGTCAGCATCAAGAGTATGTCCAAGAGGACAAAAGCAGGATTCATGGGTATGGGTGAGCAGAGGGTTGGTATTAAACCAGACTCTGATGAATTCAAGGCGGTGATGGCATCTGCTGGTCTTAAGACTGACATTGCTAATAGACATAAGCATGGTGGAAATAGAAGAGGTCATGGTGCTAAACCAGCAAACATCAAAGAGATTGTAATCCATCCAAAAGCAACGCTGGCATACAGATATAATAAGTCTTATCAGGATAATTATAAATCTTGGAAGGAGCAAGGTGTCAGTGATAAACAAGCAAGGGAATACGCTTCTCGTGCTGCCTTAGAATTGGCAGAGGTTAGTGAGGATGGAAAATCAGTTACAACTGCGACTACTCGTGGAGAAGAAAATCTAATTGTTAATGAGGAGGGTAAAACTGCAGATCAGTTAACACCACCACCAAGTAGTAGTAGTGATAAGGATGGGAAAGCAGAAACTGCAGACGATATAATTAAAAGACTATTCGGTGATGGTGATAAGAATGCTGGTGTGCTTGGGAAAGGTCTGGCAGAGATGGGTAAGGCAGTCAGCACCAATACCTCTGGCACAAAGATTGATGATAGTCAGCAGAATAAGACTGAATCTAAGCTAGATACTCTAAGAGCATTGTCTGCTAACCGTGATGCAGCAATGGAGCCTAGTGTTATTGAAAGCAATGCAGCACCTATCATGGGTGGTAACGTTGATGAAATTATCATTCCAGGTGATGATAAATTAGATGCTGACGACTTCTTAATGCCTAAGTTTGGAGTCCTCACTGAATTTACTTCTACATATAGCAACTTAATGTAATGGCAGATCAGCAGTCTAGACAATTTAAGGTTAATAAACTTACCCTGACCACTCTAGCGGACAAGGAGTTTAATCTTAAGGATATGGTAGGTGACTTCAGATATATGGAGTCTATTGAGGCACCATTCACTCGTATTGAATTTACGATGATTGACGCCGTTGACTTCAACCTGAATTTGCAAGGTGGTGAGAAAGTTGATATAAATCTTGAGACTGAATCAGCAGATGATAAAGGTAAACTCAAGATGGTGTTTAAGGTTTATAAGATTGGTGACATTATCAAGTCTGAAAGAGGACAGTTGTATAAAATCTTCTGTTGCTCACCAGAGATGTATAACAATGAATTGAATAAAGTTTTCAAAGCATTTGGTCCTATTGATGAGGGTGGATCTAAGGATGTTGATAACATTCCTAAGCATGTAGTTAAAGAATATCTAAAGGCGCCAGGAAATCGCATCAAAGAAGAGCATTTTGAGGATCATTCTAGAGTTATTGTTGTGTCTCCCAACTGGAGACCCGTAGACCTTATTTCATACGTTTCTGATAAGGTTACTAGAAAGACATCAGGTAAGGGTGAGAGTAAGCAGTCAGGATTTTTATTCTACGAAAATCAGAGAGGATATCAATTTAGATCTATCGATGGATTATGTGAGCAAGACTTTGAGTTTGTGTATACATACAAACAGCAGGGTCAATTAGAAGATGGAGATCCTGGTTACTATAATATTGAATCTATTCAATATCCTGACAAAGCGAATCACCTTAGGCACATGAGGTTGGGCACATATAAAACAGTTACCACAGGTATCTGTGTCCCCTATCCCTCGTTGAATAACGCGACACAATCAGGTAATAGTAGCGATAAGAATTCTGCACCATCTGGCACGGTGTATCCTGCTAGAGAAACAGCATTCGATACTATCTTCGCTAGAGCTAGTAAGTTGCATGTGCAACCACCATTTAACATGCCTGAGGAGGTTAAAGGTGAAGGTGCATCTCCTACTAGACAAAAAATGCGAATAATCCCAGCACTTGCACATCAGCAAGGAGACTCAGGACAACCGAAAGGAGATCCTGATAATGGGACACAAGCATTTGATACTCTGGCAGTTGCAGAATATGCTGCAGCGAGATATAATTTGATGAAAGCAATTCAGCTGACCATCAAGGTACCTGGTAACACGGCACTATGTGCAGGTGATATCGTCAAACTAATCATCCCTAGCTCTAAAGAGAGTGGTGAAAAGGTTGAAAGGGATAGAAAATTCAGTGGGAAATATCTTATTGCTGCCCACACTTTTTTCTACTCTAAAAAAGGTTGCACTTCTGAGTTACTTTTAATACGAGATTCTATTCCTAAAAAAGGTTAACACATGGAAAACATCGAAGCACACATTAAGAAGGACAAAGAGATCCTTCAGGATCCTACAACTAATCCACAAATGCGTCGTCACATCGAAGGCGAGTTGCATGAATTGGAAGAGTATGTAGAGCATCACAAAAAGGAAATTGAGGAAGGAGATCATCACGATCCCACAGCTCTTGAGATCTATTGTGATCAGAATCCATCAGAGCCTGAGTGTTTAGTTTACGAGGATTGACAAAACACTAATAAATTATTATAATAACCATGTAAGGGTTGACATGAATAACTTTGAGGAGCTTTTATACGGGCATTACCGAAACAAAATGCAGGCGATGTCTAACCCTGCTCAATGGCCACAGATAGATATTAAGATTTGGAGCACTCAATCTGGAGTATTTGAGTCTAAATCTTGGTATAAGTATAAGGGTGAGAAAGAAGCATATAATTGGTTGAGATATAGGATTGTAGAGTCCACCGAAACCACGGTCAAAACTGATATCTACAACTATCTCAGTACTGAGGACTCTTGTCCTTTCATATGGACATGGGATGGTAAATGGTGGACAGGTATTCCTGACGGTCCTTGTCAGGTAGGTAAATTTTTAATCAAGTCTAGGATTCGATTCAATGGATTAGATTATAGATCNTTGGATCAGGGTTGGGACACTGAATTAGATCAACAAGCGTGGGGTAAACCTGAGGAGGAGGGTGAGTTTCTCTTCACCTTACTCGATAAATAATCACACGGAATTATTATTCAAATGAGAGAACGGACTGACTACCTAGGTAGAGACGGATACACTTGGTGGATTGGGGAAGTTGAAAGCAACAAAGACCCCTCTAAACTGGGTCGTGTACAGGTGCGTATCCTCGGTTGGTATACTGGTCATAAGGCAAAGCAAGCGTATACTAAGGAGATGCCTACAAAGGTGTTACCTTGGGCACAAGTGCTGCTACCTACAGATAAATCACAAACTAAAGGCACAGGATCAACTTGTGAGTTGCAACCTGGTGCATGGGTCATGGGATTCTTCCTTGACGGTGATGAGGCACAGTTGCCTATTGTTATGGGTGCATTCCGTGGATTTCAGACAAAGGAAGATCCCTCAAAGAAAACAACCGCTGCAGATGGCACAGTTGCAGAAGAATTAAAAACTGAGTCTCCAACTAAGAAAGACCTCGCAGGTAACGAGAGAAACGATGGTAACTCATTTGTTAAGGTACAGACAACCACACCTAATGATCCTACAGGATCTGGTCTAGAAGAAGCTCGTGGTGCTATCTCTGCTGCTGAGGAAACTCTGCCTGGTAACGCTGTAACTAACCCAACTAAACCTCCTGTCGAGAAGCAGTCTATTGCTGATGGTGTTGCAGGTGCTGGTGGTGAAGGTTTTCAGGTTGACCTTGAGCGTCAACTCACTGAGCTCGGCAACATGGCAGCGACTCTAGCGAGTGGTCCTAGTGGTTTCATCTCCCTTGCAACTGGTAAGAAGGTTGCAGGCGATAAGGTGATGGAGCACATGGGTAAGATCATGAATTTCCTTGCTGGTGGTATTGCTGGTATCCTTGCACCACTGAAGGAAATGCTTGCCAAACTCATTGCTGAGGTAGTGGGTAAGATCGTTAAAATTATTTCTAGTTTCGTCCCTCTGGTTGTGATCAACACAATCATGATGTTTCTTGAGATGATCTTTGACATCTTTTGCATGAAGAAACCGATGTGGTTGGGGCTAGTGCAAGCCGCAATATCGGATGTCTCTGCGTTCGCTAATAATATAGCGACGCAGATTGTAGATAAGATTGCTGATAAACTTAAGGGTGTTGATGCTGCTGTTAAAGGTGTAACTAACCGCATCCTCAGTGGTATCACTAAAACAATGAATCGCGTTAAGGATATTGCAGGTGACGTGATTGCTGCTGTTGATATGGCAAAGGGTATTGCTGGAGCAGCACGATCACTAGGAAAAACTGTTGATATGATTTTTGAGTTTGACTTCACCAAACTTGATTGGTCTGGTCTGATCAAACTTATATTTGCTCTCCTTAGCATGTTTTTCAAAAAGGATTGCGGGAGAAAAATTAAACGACCGTCATCTAAAGCGTGGTGGCCACTGATCGGCAGCACGCAATGTGGTGATGTTAATGAAGCAATCGTTGGCACACCATTCTCTAGTTTTGATGATGGTGTCACTGGAGCTGGTGGGACTGGTAGTTACATCGACAGGATGTTTACTGGTATCAACTCAGATCTCATGGAGACTGTGACCTTCCTGAATGGATCTAAGGTCATCAATGATGCAACGCCTGGCATCGAGAAAAAGATTGAGCAAGGTCCTGGCGGTGTTACTTCTTTCCAAGACGCACATGGTAATGAGCATAAAAATGTCCCTAACAACGAGACTAAGATTGTTGCTAGAGACAAATGTGAGACCATTAAAGGTAACTATGTGTTGACAGTTGAGGGTGACTTCTATCTGAAGGTCATGGGTAACTATCACGAGGAAGTGACAGGTGCTAAAAATGACAATGCATCTCAGGGTCCTCAAGCAAAATCAGAAGGTAATACTAAGAAACCTGATAAAGTATCTGCTAAGAGTGATCTTGATGCTCAGAGTCAGAAGGTTGTCAATAGGACTGGTAACAAGAAAACTAAAATTTCTGATGTAGGCACAGATGTTACTTCCAACATAGACACTGGTGGGTCTGATAAATCCTCTACTAGGTCTAGTGGTAGTGGCAGTAGCTCCTCTTCTAGTAGCGGAGGATCCTATAGTATGGTCCACATTCAACAGACTGAGCGTGATCAATACTTTAAGGCATTGCCTGGTGGTCACTTCTATCCTGTTGATGATATTCCTTTCCATCCTGAGTCAGATCAGCATGGTAGAGTGCCATGGGGAAGTCAGTTATCTGGTAAGTTAGAAGATACTAAGGAGCAGAAGTCTGCATCTCGTAAAGAAGGTGATCATGAGATCGCATATACTGGTGACGTTAGTATTCAGGGTGCAAAGGTCAAGATTACTGCGATTAACTCATTGGCATTTAACTCTCAGACTATCAAGACTGAGGCAAACACCATTGAAAACATTGCACAGGGTGAGATTACTAATGAAGCAAACTGGATCTCATCTTTCCTTAACAGTGGTAGATTTGAGATCGTTGCAGTATTCAACCCACTGAAAGCACTGTCTGGTCAATTTACCTTTGTGAATGGTGCTATTATTGATATCACTACTGACCTTCCTATTCCTGGTCTTGCACCACCAACACAAACTAGGATCTGTTTGGGCACATCTATGCCTGCATCTATGAATGACATTATCATGGGAGCAACGCCAGGTGTCCACTCAACCTTTATTGCATCCCCCACTGGTGTGATCGCTGAATTTGTGCCTACTGGTGCTCTGTTGAATCAGGTTGCTACTGGTCTGATCCACACGGGCGTTGGCACAGGTTACATGGCGACTGGTTGCGGACTCGGACCTCATCAGGTCTATGGCTTGCCATTACTGCTGAATTGATGTATGATGTAGGGGTCTACACCATGATCCCATGTCTGATAACTACCTTGAGCACATCTGGGTTAACATCCCTCAACGCCAAGTCAAGATCCTCGACGAAGAGGGTTACGACGAAGTAATCACATGGAAATTTGATGCAGAGGGGTCTGAGGGATTCTCGGAAACCCTCGTAGAATTTAACAAAAACATTCCTGAAGACTTTATCACATATCTCGCATGAATAGTATTATTACGCTATCCTGTCAAGAAGTCCAAGAGAATTTCGATTTCGTATTCTCCTTGGTTGAGAAAGGACATACCATCAAAATCACCCATGAAGGTGGAGTTTGTATGATGACCCCTCTTATCACAAAGGAAAAAGGATCTCAGATAAATATCCCAGACCCTGAAGAATTTGTGCCCGATCCCGCTGGGGTGAAGGCATACGTTACAGAGTCTCTGGGAGAAATGACAAAAGGTTTCTAAGATGCAAAAGATTCGGATCACAAACGGGTTTAATTATCTTGAGGGTATAGGTATAGTCCAGATGTATTTCATCCAAGGCATACCATTTACATTTGAAGAATTACCTGAAAGTCTCCGAAGCATGGAAGAAGTCCAACTAGATGCAGATACTGCAAGAGTATTCACAATGCAGGATCTTTACACTGCATCGGATTACCTTGTAATGGAGGGATGTCACCCTATTTTATTTGACCTTAGTGATTGGATAGAAAATTATGAGGAAGTCCCCGACTGAGAGTGACTGGTATGAATTTAATGGCAGACCAGTTACTGCAGTAAATCTTCTCCTCCTTATTAGTGAGATGGAAGGCACATACCAAAATCTCAAATATATGGGATTCAAAGAAGATATGGACATCATTGATAAAATGAAAAAAACTTATTACAGTCTTTACTTCAAGAAAAAAAAGGAGGAGAAAAATGCCTAAGAAACAATTCATCTCTGAAAAAGGTGAGACATGGGAATGGGAAGAAACTCCAGAAACTATTAAAGCAGTGAAAAAACTCCATGAGTCAAGCACAACTGTCAAAGAAAAAAGTTGATGTAAGCAACATCACTTGGGAAGACGTATTCGACAAGATGGAATACGACAGGATGCAAAAAACTTTTACTATTATATCTCCAAAAGTAAAACGTGAAGAAATCCTTAACGAAACTAAGGATATCATCCTACACCAAGGATCTATGAGCACTATGATTTGTGAGGGTGACTATGCTCCATGGAGTATGCGTCCCCTTGCGGATTATATGAGAAGGAAGTATAATATGAGAGAGTTTCATCAATATGTCTCTCTAAATACGGGATCCAGCACATTTGGCAGGCACAATGATAACGTAAATGTTATGATTGTCCCTATTATTGGAGATATAGGTTATAATGTCGATGGACTAGGACAAGTAACCATGGAGCCAGGCGATATCCTACATATACCTAAATATGTGTATCACGAGCCTATAGTATTTGGTCCAAGAGCAACATTGAGTTTTTCTTAACATGAAAGGAATGCATGACACCATCTTATGTCATTTTGACATTGGCGCAGGGTTTTGGAAACGAGCACTGCATACAAAAGATCTTGACGGGTGGTGTGGCACTTTCTTTCTAGACCCATTGGGTCGTTTATTTGAAGTTGATTATAGCGACACTCAGGATTTTTCAAAAGAAGATCCTAAGGGTTTTGTCCCCAACGGTTTGCATGGTAAAGTAAGACCTTACTATGCTACGAAGACTATTGAAGTATACCCATCAAAATGGGATGCACATTATGCACCGTTTCCTAGAATGGTGCTTCAATTTGTAGAAGGTAAAATTTATCGTGTGACTACACCAGGACAGGAAAGATTATGAGAATTCGGAATGCGGTTATTGCAGGTGCAATGATGGCGTTGTCTGCAGTAGCAGTCAATGCTAAACCTGAAAAAGGTTACTTTACCTTTGATGCTATGGGGTGTATGCTCCTGCAAGAATGTACAGAAGGAGTCACTGAGGTCCACTCATTGCTCGATGTCTCCAGTCAATATGAAGATCCAGAGCGTTACACTTTCGCTACTCTTGAATTCAACAATATGTTGAATGCATTACATCAAGTAGGTGTGAAAGTATATCTGGCAGATGAAAAGTATTTCCCAGTAGGACACCGTGGTGTGTATCATACTGTAAGTAACAATTTCTATCTCAACCGAGCATTTATGGGTCGTCCATCTACGCTCATGGCAGTGATGCGTCATGAAGGTTGGCATGCTGCTCAAGATTGTATGGCAGGCACTATTAACAATAGTATGATTGCCATTATCCATGATGAAGAAAAAGTGCCACAGATCTGGCAAGACATTGCAACTAAAACCTACGAGGCAATGCCTAATGCTATTCCTTGGGAAAAGGAGGCATTCTGGGCAGGTAAGACTGCAAACATGACAATGGAGGCACTCCAAGCATGTGCAAGAGGTAAGATGTGGGAAACTTATAGTCCTACTCCACTCACCGATAAATGGTTGAGACAGAATGGTTATAAATAAAACTGTAGCAAATTGTGTTGAGATTTCGTGGCAACTAAACGTATATCCCAATTAGATACGATTGCAGATGCACTTGTCACTGGCGAGGCAATTCTGCCTATCGTTATCTCCGACCCTCTGATTCCTAACCGTAAGGCAAAGATCAATCAACTCTTTCGTGGTGTAAGCGCAGGTAGTGCTTCCGCGCCAGGATTAGCTTTTGATTTGGATAGAGACAGTGGGATTTATCAGTCTGCAATTAACGAAATCGGACTAGCATTTGGATCAGCATCCCTTTACAATACTAGAAGAGAGAATACTGACGGATCCTCTACCCTAATCATCCGTGCTGTTGACAGTGCATCTGCAACGTCAAGCATGGAGATGACACCACAGGGTAGTGGATTTTTTACAGTTAATGGTCCTATTATTCAGACTGACGCACAATTCTTCTTGCAAGGTGATCAAAACCCTGCAAAGAGAGTGCAATTTAACGTTGATACAATTTCAACTCAGTCTGGCACACGTCGTTTTGATCTACCTAACGTAGGCACAAACACTAGCACAACACTGTTAGCAAATGACACCTTCCAGACGATCACAAACAAGACGATCATTATTAAGGATGGTGAATTCCAGATCACTGGATCTACATCAACTGATAAAATCGCAAAGTTTGAGTGTGACGCTTGGGAAAGTCCTGGTCAGCACACTTACAAATTGCCTGACTTTGGTGCTGCTAACACTCAGTCTACTATTTTGGATGACATCTCTGACCAAAATGTCTTCAACAAAAACATGGTCAACCCCACATTCTCCAACACTCCATCAACAGACGAGGAGAATGATCCTACAAGGTATGTGATCTTTGACTCTTCACTACTGACTAATAACCGCACGGTTACTTTCCCTGACATGAATGTGCAGGTAGTTGGTGAGGCATCTTCTCAGACACTTACTAACAAGATTTACAAAGGCGCAATTTTTGCTGACATTGGTGATGACACCAGAAAGATCCAGTTAGATCTCAGTAACATTGAGGATAACCAAACCTATGCGTTTAGTTTCCCTGATGATGATCCATCAGCACCTTTGAATAACGGTCTATCATCTAATATGCTGGTTGCAGAGAGAAAAACACAGACTCTCTACAATAAAACGTTGGAGTTGGTGAAGATAAATAATCCCAACGACGTTAACGGCATCATTTCGATTGATGCCAGTAACTTGACTGGTGCTCGCACCATTCAATTCCCCGACGCTGACGCAACGTTGCTATCTACTAATAACATTAGTGAAGTGGCAATTACTTTCGGTGGCGCACTCTCCGCTCCTGTGTTGGGTGGACAATTAAGACTACAATCATTTTTCCAAGCAGGTTGGTAATTAACAAATGACAGCAGGAAGACTCGCAGCAAAAAAACCAGGAGCGACCACTAATACGGTCCTCTATCGTTGTCCTACTACTGTAACTGGCAGCACAGTTGTTAATGTGTGCAACCAGTCTGGTAGTGGTGCATCCTATCGGATGGCACTGAGAGATTACGATCAGGTGCTGCACCTAGATGGACCTGAATCCGAAAATGGCGGATCGGCATCTACTTATCAGTTTGCCAAAGGCAATCCGATCACAGCGTATAAACTTAAGGTTAATCCAGGATTTACCTTTGCTGATGCTATACCTGGCACGGAGTTTACTACTACCAATGCCTCTACAGGTAAGATCCTTGACATCTTCAAGGCAACTGGCACGGTCACCTATTACACCAAGGTGTTGCCAATCTCCTCTACGCAATATACCGCTGACTCTCTCGCAGGCACCTTTGTAGGCGGTGAAACTGTTACTGGTGGTGACTCTGGTTACACTGCTGTTTATCGTGGTGGTGATAATACAGGAGCATTTTTACAGTTTAGTGATTACGGCACTGGTGTTACATCGTTAGCATTCTCCCGCACAACGGGTCTTGCTGATGGAATGTATGTAACTGTTGGTGCTGCTGATGGCACTGCTACTGAAGTTGTTACGATTGATGCATCTGGTATTAACACTACTACTAATGTAGTTACAGTTACTCGTGCTCAGTTAGGATCAACCGCTCGCACAATTCCTGCAGGTATCTCATCTAATGCGTGGTCAGCATCTGCTACCGTTACCACTATTAACGAAGGTGCTACTTATGCCGCTGGTGACACTGCATTGACTGTTACTGATTCTACTGGTTTCGTCTCTGGTGGTGTTGTCCTGATTGATAGTGAGCTTTGCACCATTGATCAGGTTAATGGTAATGATCTTACTCTGGTCCGTGGACGCTATGGCACTGGTGATGTAGACCATAATGATGGTGTTAACGTTACTCTTTTGGTTGATAACGGCACATATCTTGTCAACTATTTCAGTGAAGGTGAAACAGTTACTGGTGGCACATCTAATGCTTCTGCTAGTCTTAGTTTCTTGACAAACACTGATGCAATTATTGACAATAAGTATGTGACAACTT
>JGI24820J26691_1000623_pt1 | contig 10792 bp, 11 predicted proteins | sample METZYME_5_50m_FD_26691 | JGI IMG/M metagenome (IMG submission 26691) | reverse complement strand
GATACAAACGCAGATATTACACAAATAAATCTTGGAGATGAGAATAGCGCATTATCTGCTTCATCATATCTATTTATAGGTAAAAATTCATCCGTGAATCATGGAATAGTATCCTATGGCGAAAAAAAATCTTATATTATTAACTCCTTAAATGTATTTCAAGATAAAGATAGTGAATACAATTTAGGTTCACTTCAATTTAAATTTAATTTTGCAAGGCTGGAAATAGATGTCAATCAAACCGAAGGAAATGCAAAGACAAAGATTAAAGGAATGCAAATAACAAAAGATAATGAACAAATTTCTACTTATGCAAAAATAAAATTTAATGGCCCAAATGGCTATTTAGATCAATTAAATAAATCATTAGCAAAAGATAGATCTCATTCAGTATTTGAAGGACTAATAATAGTACCTCAAATAGCCCAAAAAACAGATGCCTCTCAACTCAGTAGAAACTTACTTTTATCAAATCATGCAAGAATAGACACAAAACCTCAATTAGAAATTATTGCAGACGATGTAAAGTGCATGCACGGTGCAACCATTTCTCAATTAAATGAAAACGAACTTTTTTATATGAGATCTAGAGGTCTCACACAAGAACAAGCAAGTAAACTACAATTGAGATCTTACTATCAAGAAATTATTTCCTTTTTGCCAATTTCAAAGGAAAGATGGGATTTACTTTCTTTACTTCTTCAAAATCAATAATGAAATCTGCGCAAAATTTAATGTTTTTTGAAAAAAAAGATTTCCCTCTTTTAGAAAAAAATATTCATAAGGAAGAACAACTAATTTATCTAGATCATGCTGCAACCACGCAAAAACCAATACAAGTACTTAATAAATTAAATGAATATTACAGTAATTTCAATGCAAATGTTCATAGGGGTGCACATCAATTGAGTGCTAAGGCTACTGAAGAATTTGAGAACGCCAGATCAATTATTAAAGAATATTTAAGTGCTTCTTCGGAAAAAGAAATTATATTTACTAGGAATGCGACTGAGGCAATTAATATAGCTGCGCGATCATGGGGAGAAATTAATTTAAAAGAAGATGACGAGATATTATTAACAATAATGGAACATCATAGTAATATAGTTCCTTGGCAGTTAGTAGCAGCAAAAAATAAATGCAAAATCAAATATATTGGGATAACTGCAGAAGGTACATTAAATCTGGAAGAATTCAAATCAAAAATTGGGAAAAATACAAAGTTGATAAGCCTTGTGCACATAAGCAATACTTTAGGGTGCTGTAATCCCATTAAAGAAATAGCAGCAATAGCAAAGGAGAATGGTTCTTTAGTTCTTTTAGATGCTTGTCAAAGCTTAGCCCATACTGAAGTTAATGTTAAAGAATTAGATATTGATTTCCTAGCAGGTTCAGGACATAAGCTATGCGGTCCTACTGGGATAGGGTTCTTATGGGCAAAAGAACAAATACTTAATGAAATACCTCCATTTTTTGGAGGAGGAGAAATGATTGAAGATGTTTACGAAAATAGTAGTACTTGGGCCGAACTTCCTCATAAATTTGAAGCGGGTACTCCCGCGATAGCAGAAGCAATTGGTCTTGCAGAAGCTCTTAAATATCTAAAAAATATTGGAATTAATAACATAAATAAATATGAAAAAATTTTAACCAAACATTTATTTAAAAAACTAAATCAAATTAAAGATTTGAATATAATTGGTCCAGGTCCAAATATTGATATCAATAGAGCTTCATTAGCAACATTCCATATCAAAGGAATACATTCTAATGACATCGCAGAGATTCTAGATTCAAAAGGCATATGTATAAGAAGCGGACATCATTGTTGCCAACCATTACATAGACATTTAGGTATAAAGTCAACCGCAAGAGTGAGCATGAATTTCACTACAACTAAAGAAGAAATTGATACTTTTATTGAAAAACTTGAAGAAACAATTGATTTCTTAAAATTTAATTCCTAAGAAAAATCTTATTCAAGAATGCCTCTGTTAATTTTAAATAATTTAATCTATTTTTTATTTCTTTAATCCCATGTCCCTCGTCCTCATAAAGATGAATCTCTGAATAAATATTATTCCGTTTAAGCAACTTATTGAACTTAACAGAAATTCTATAATCAATTACAGAATCTTTTTTTCCATGAAAAAGTAATATTGGTTGCGAGATCTGATTAATTTTATTTATGGGTGATCTTTCAAAATATTGTTTTCTATTAAGATCAAAATTTCCTACTAATGAATCTAAATAATTCTCCTCAAATCTATGAGTATTTGAATTCATTTCAATCAAATCAAGCACAGGATATTTACAAACTGCGGCCTTAAATAGACTTTCATTACAGAGAGAATTTAAAGCAGTAAAACCACCTGCGCTATTGCCAAAAATTACAATTTGCGATTTATCAACTAATCCTTTTTGAATTAAACTTTTTGCAAGCTTTTTACAATCCTCAGAATCGACAATACCCCATTTGCCTTTTAAACGATTTCGATAATCTTTACCTAAACAGGACGATCCTCCGTAATTTATTTCTGCTACAAACCATCCTCTAGAAGTCCAGAACTCTACTTCAGGATTTAAGTCCCCATTAAAATAATTAGTTGGACCACTATGAGCTTTTATTATGAGTGGAGGTTTCCGAGACTGCAATAAATTACATTGATAAATCCATGCATGAGTTTGTCTCTCTTCAAAGCCCTCAAACCAAAATGCCTTAGCTTTGGAATAATTATCAAATACTTCTAATAAATTTTTTTGAGCCCTAATTTCATGAAAATTATTTATGTCTAATTCAATTAATTGGTCTTGAGATATATTACTTGAAGCTTTCAAAATTAATTTATTAGAATCTGCATGTAAATCTCGAAGATTGGTATAAGGTAATTCTATCTTCTTTATAAAAGAGAGATTACGATAATATTCTAAAATCCATTGATCTTTATGCTTCGCCAAACAAAACAATATATCTTTTGTTCCAGAAAATAATGATAAGCCTGAAATCCATTGAGGCATCCCGTATTCAAAAAATTTATTTCTTATCTTTTTTTTAATTATGATTTCTTCTAATTTATTAATCTCTAAAAATATTAAATTCCACCATCCTGAACTGTCTTCAGAGCATACTAATAAGTTTTTACTAAGCCAATGAGGTTGGAAAAAAGAAATAGTATCATTATTTCCTATTAATAATTTATTAAATCCTTTGATATGTTTTATTTCGCCTCTGGAACTAATTTTTGCAAAAAAAAGATCATTATTGTCCCATGGCATAAAAGGGCTACCCCACTCTATCCATGAAATTATATTCCCCCCTAAATATGAAGATAATGATCCAGCAAAGCAATCAAATTTTTTGATAATTTTTAAATCTTGTTTTTTTTTATCTAGATGAATTGAGAATAAATAGTCATTATTACGTAACTCTAATATCCCAAATAAAGTATTTTTATTTAATAAAGCAAAATTAGCGTCAAAATTACCATCTGAAGTTTTTGTAAGTTGCCACGGTTCTTGGTTAGGAATAAGATAAGGAAATTTAATATTATTAGAGTTTTTTAGTTTATTAATTTGGTAATTTTGAGCCCATAAAGATCCACTTAATTGATCAATCCAAACTAAAAAGATTTGATTATTTATTTCAATACATTTATATGATCGCCCACCATACCCATGAAATGAACTTTTGATGAAAAAATTGCTTTCAGTTAACTGCTGAGGTTCGAATTTATTCTTTTTAAATGGTCTTACAAATATTGCATTATTTTTTAACCCAGAAATATTCAAACTATCTTTCCAAAAAAAGAGATTTCCAATCAATGAAATTTCACTAAAGGATTTTTTGTTCTTATATACCTCTTCTCTTTTAAGTGGTTTGTAATTAATCATTTAATTTAATGCAATTAAAGTTTCAAATAGGTGATAATATTTTTATAATTCTTTTTAAGTATTAATCTTAGTAAAGCAATAGTGGCAAATCAATTCTCTCAATTGGCTAGAAATTCAAGAAATAATTTTTCAGAATCAAAAGTTGAAAAAAAACCATTAGAAAATCCTCCTCTTGAAATTTTTAAATTAGGTAGCAGCACCCTAAGAATCGATGCCAAAAGAATTAGCAAAGTAGATAAGGATGTTAGAAGTCTAGCTAGAGAAATGCTTCAAAGCATGTATTCAGCAAAAGGGATAGGATTAGCTGCACCTCAAGTTGGCATTAGTAAAGAGTTACTCGTTATTGACATTAACTTTGAGGATTCAGCTGCAGAACCACTTATCTTGATAAATCCTGAAATTACCGCTTTCGGATCTACTTTAAATTCGTATGAGGAAGGCTGTTTAAGTATTCCAGGCGTTTATCTAAATGTAGTAAGGCCATCTACTATTAAATTAAAATTTCGTGATGAAATGGGTAGGCCCCGCAAAATGAATGCAGACGGACTTCTTGCAAGATGTATCCAACATGAAGTCGATCATTTACGAGGCATTCTCTTTGTTGATAGAGTCAACTCAAAGGATGAATTAAAAACTGAACTTAAAAAAGAAGGTTATAGTATGAAAGATGTAAAATCAATTGAGTAATTGATTAGATTACGACATGACTAAAACAACTATTTTTACGAAAATAATAAATGGGGAAATTCCATGTGAAAAATTATATGAGGATAAGTATTGCATAGCTTTTAATGACATTGCCCCTCAAGCACCTGTTCATTACCTTGTTGTTCCCAAAAAGCCAATAATTAATTTACTACATTTTTCAATAGAAGATAAAAATTTAATAGGTCATTTGCTCTTTGTAGGTAAAAATATTGCAAAAGATAAAAATATTAAATCTTGGAGAACAGTAATAAATACCGGAGAAGAATCAGGCCAAACAGTTTTCCACTTACATATTCACTTTCTTGCAGGTAAAATCATGAAATGGCCTCCTGGGTAAACTCTCAAAAAAAATAAATGTGAGCTATAAATAAAGAAACTTATTAAATATGAATACTCCAAAAACACTTGAAAAAAGGAATAATATATTCTTTAGCACTATTCTAAAAAATTGGGAAAATTTAGAGGAGCCCCAGAAAGTAATTCTTAAAAAAATATGGAACGTAATCACATATAAGTGGCAACTACAGATTTTATTTAATTTGCCTTTTGTAATTTGGTGGGTTTTAGACTATAGCTTCACAACGGTACATAATTTTGATGCCAAATTAATTAATTATTTAAATCTTCCAGATTGGGCACTATCAATGATAGGTTTTGGACAATCTATGAGTTCTTAGTCTTATAATAAAAAGGAATTAAGAAATTATATAAATGGATTCATCACTTACAAATAAATCAAAAATAATTTATCAAATAAGAAAACTTAGAAAACTTGCTCAACCATTTTTCCTTCCCTTGGATCAAAGTAGCGGAATTCAATTCATATGGTTGCTGTTATCACTATTGTTTTGTGTAGGTGGAATAGTTCTTGTAGGTTTAACTGGTTTAATTAGTTTCTTTGAAAATATACAACCAATTTTATTAGAAAAATATTTTGGAGGAGTAGTAAATACAATAAATACTATTTGGTCAAGTTGGTGGGGATTACTATTCTCTGGATTATTTCTTATAGGATCAGCCAGCTTTTTTAGCTTTAGAATACAATTAAAAAACAAAAGATGGCTGCACTGGTTTTTTTTAGGAATAATTGTTCTCATGTTGTTAGCAGTCAATGGTATAAATGCTGGAATAGGATTTATTGCAAGAGACCTCACTAATGCATTAGTTGAGAAACAAGAAGCAGGTTTTTATAGAATTCTTGGAATATATGCTTGCTGTTTTATAGTTGCACTTCCAATCAGAGTATCTCAAATATTCTTCACTTATAAATTAGGAATTATTTGGAGAGAATGGCTTTCGAAAAGTCTTGTAAAGGATTATATGACTAATAAAGCTTATTATCAGCTCAATCCAAATGACGAAGAAGAAACTGATATAGATAATCCTGATCAAAGAATTACTGATGATACAAGAGCATTCACTGGACAAAGTCTGACATTTACTTTAGGAGTGTTTGATGCCCTCTTAACTTTTGGATTAAATATCTTAATTTTATGGAGTATTAGTAGAACGCTGACCTTTTCACTATTCGGATATGCAATATTTGCTACAACTATTTTGTTAATTGCGGGGAAGAATTTAGTAAAAATAGATTTTGATCAACTACGTTATGAAGCTGATTTTAGATATGGATTAGTTCATATAAGAGACAATGCAGAATCAATAGCATTCTACTCAGGAGAAAGTCCCGAAAGAAGTGAGACAGAAAGGAGGCTAGGAGAAGTAGTAAGAAACTTTAATTTATTAATTATTTGGAGAGTCATAATTGATGTAATGAGAAGATCAATAAATTATGCTGGGAATTTTTTCCCATACTTAATAATGGCCATTCCATATTTTAAAGGAGATATTGATTATGGTCGATTCATACAAGCAAGCTTTGCATTTAGCATGGTAGAAGGATCATTATTTTTTATAGTCAACCAAATTGAGGAATTAGCTAAGTTCACTGCAGGAATAGGGCGTCTAGAGGGATTCCAATCCAAAGTTGAATCAATCAGTAATGAACAACCAATTGAAAATGAAAAAATTATTTCTAATTATTCTTCAATTCTTATAAAAAACGCTAACTTATCACCCCCTGGATCAGATAAAACTATCATTAAAGATTTGAATTTAAGTATTGATAATAATCAATCACTGTTAGTAGTAGGTCCATCTGGATGTGGTAAAACCTCTTTATTAAGAATGATCAGTGGTTTGTGGGAACCAGACAGCGGAGTAATTAAGAAGCCTAAAACGGGAGATTTACTATTTATCCCTCAAAAACCTTATATGATCCTTGGATCATTAAGAGAGCAATTGTGTTATCCTACCGAAGTTGAAAAATTTAGTGATGAACATTTAGTAGCAGTTTTAAACGAAGTTAATCTTCAATCCTTAGTCAAACGCTATCCAAATCTAGATATTAAGCAAGACTGGCCAAGAATATTATCACTCGGAGAACAACAAAGACTTGCATTCGCGAGATTACTACTTAATTCACCTCAATTTGCAGTGCTTGATGAGGCTACCAGTGCATTAGATATTGATACAGAAAAAAGACTTTATAATTTACTTCAAACAAGAGATTTATCACTAATAAGTGTTGGTCATAGACCTAGTTTAAAAGAGTATCATCAGAATGTTCTTGAATTAAGCGGGGAGGGAAACTGGAAATTATTGACTGCAAAAAACTATAATTTTAATAATTAACTAAAAATTATGAATATAAACGAAGAAACTAATTCTGAAGAACAAAAAGAATCTGATACAGACTTGGCAAATGATGAAAAAAATATTCTTCAAAAGGAATCATCGACTCAAGATGATGATTACAAACTAGGGTGGAATAATTATGCAGAACTAACCAATGGTAGATTTGCCATGATTGGTTTCATTGCAATTTTGCTAATTGAATTAATAAGTAATGAATCTTTTCTTAAGTGGGCTAATCTTCTCAATTAATCGTCAAATCTAGAACTATTATCTCTTGGCTTAGCTTTCTTAGAACCTACATTATATCTACTACCAACATTTTTAGATGCAGATTTTGATTTTAAGTTTGAACGTATAGATTGTCTTGATTTATTTAAATCATTTTCTTTTGAAGTAAACGAGGCATCTTCTACTTTATCCTTAAAGGTTTGTGATCTTAGATTAGTTCTTGTTCTTTTAGCCTCTGGGATTGATGTAGATGAACTACTATTTGTACCTTCACTTTCTTTTCTACTTTTCTTTTGGTTAGGCAAAGGCCTTGATCCTCTTTTGATATCATTTCTTGAAACTCTTCTGTCTCCAAAATTACTTCTCCGAGATTCAAGATCTTTATCAACTTCAAATCGATTTCTTCTGGTAGAAACATTATTACCTAAATCATCTAAATCTCTTACAGAAGAACGTCTCCTACTAACTGCAGACTCAGGTATAGCTCTTGAAATCCTTCTAGAGGAAAACCTCTCATCATCGTAATCATCTTCTAATCCTGAATCTCTTGACTTAAATCTTCTAGAAGGCCTTTCATTTTCCTTAAATTGATCATATTCTTCTTCCCACCTATTTCGAGATGGATTCCTAGGATTACTTGGGAACTCATCATCTTCAAAAAAGGAAGATCTTCTAGCTTGGTCAGTAGCAATGCCTCTTAATCTAACACTCTCATATGCAAAAAAGACAGTAGTACCTGCTAGAAGGAATTGACCAAATTGTAAAATCGGATCTAATCTCCAGCCTTGAAAAAAAAGTATTCCTCCACACAAAAGTCCTATTGCTGCAAAAAATACATCATAATCACGAGCTAATGCAGGTTTAAATGACCTTAAAAAATAAAGTCCGCCCCCACATACAGCAAGGACTATACCAACAATACTTGCCCAATTGAGACTAGCATTGACCACAATTTTTCTCCAAAAATATAGACATAAGACCTAGAAGCCTTATATCTATAGTTTACGTAATATTTTTATAAAAACTAGCGTCTTTTGCCAGCTCTTTCTGCATCAAGCTTATCATTTTGACTAACAGCAATTAAAAAAGCAGTGGCAGGAGCAATTATTAATAAAGCTGCAGCAATAAAACTAGCAATCATATTAAATGCCGAACCATTAGTTACTTCAGGAGAAAGATTTGGTGTAGATAAAAATACTTGAAATAATTGTTGCACTTTTATTTAAATTTAATTCTGAATTTATGATACGAATTAAATCATTACTTATGGGTTATTTATTAAGATGAGTTAAACAATTGTTATTTCATTGCTAATTAATTACTTACCAATCATAGATTTTGCATTTGGGTTATTTTTATCGCTATTTACCTTAATATTCTTAATAAGATTAATTTTGACATGGTACCCAAAAATAAATATAAATAAAGGATTGTGGCTAATTGTCTCATTACCATCTAGTCCAATTTTAAATTGGACAAAAAAAATTGTTCCCCCTATTGGCGGGGTTGACGTTACTCCTGTTATCTGGATTGGATTAATAAGTTTTTTAAGAGAAATTCTTGTCGGTCAACAAGGGTTAATTAAGTTAGCATTAAAAAATTACTCATAAGAATTCAAGATATTAATAATTAGGCAGTAGTTCTTCTTCTACGTACTTTGTATGAATTTTTCCTTCTTTAAATTTACTTTTATCGAGAAGACTTAGATGAAAGTTAATCGTTGTTGGGATACCCGTTATAGCACATTCATTTAAAGCTCTATTCATTCTCTTTATCGCAGTATTCCTATCTTTACCCCAAACGATTAATTTCCCGATTAAGGAATCATAGAAAGGTGGAATTTCATAACCTGTATAAACATGGCTATCCACCCTTACACCTGGACCGCCAGGAGGTAACCAACCTGTAATCCTTCCTGGCGATGGCCTGAAATTATGAGAAGGATCCTCAGCATTAATTCGGCATTCTATAGCATGTCCATTTAACTTTATTTCTTCTTGATCAAAATCTAAATCTTCTCCAGATGCGATTTTTATTTGCTCTGCTATGAGATCTACTCCCGTTACCATTTCAGTAACTGGATGTTCTACTTGAATTCGAGTATTCATTTCCATAAAGTAAAATTTTTCATCTTCATCGACTAAAAATTCCACCGTTCCAGCACCTTCATACTTAATACTTTTTGCTGCGGCTATCGCAGCATTACCCATTTTAGCCCTTAAAGTTTTATTAATAGCAGGACTTGGTGACTCTTCTAATAATTTCTGATGCCTCCTCTGCACAGAACAATCTCTTTCACCTAAATGAATTACATTACCTGATCTATCTGCAAGGATTTGAACTTCTACATGTCTAGGCTTTTTAATAAATTTTTCCATATACAGACCATCATTACCAAACGCAGCCTCTGCTTCACCCTGTGCAGCTTTAAACATTTTCTCTAAATTTTTCTTATTCTCTACTAATCTCATACCTCTTCCTCCTCCGCCTGCAGTTGCCTTAATAATAACTGGGTAACCTATTCCTTCAGCCAATTCATATGCTTCAGCTACGTTGGTTATTAGTCCTTTACTTCCTGGAACAGTTGGTACTCCTACACCCTCCATAGTCTCTTTAGCTGTAGATTTATCACCCATTAACCTTATGGAATTTGGAGAGGGACCAATAAATATAATCCCATGATCATTACACATCTCCGCAAACTTATCGTTTTCAGCAAGAAACCCATAGCCTGGATGAATTGCATCTACCCCTCGAGAAGTCGCTGCTGCAAGAATATTAGGAATATTTAGATAACTTTTATTGCTTAATGAATCGCCAACGCAAACTGCTTCATCAGCAAGCTGAACATGAAGTGCATTTTTGTCTACAGTACTAAAAACTGCAACTGTAGCTATCCCAAGCTCTCTACAACTTCTGATAATACGTAAAGCTATTTCTCCACGATTAGCAATTAAAACTTTGTCAACCATTACAAAAAATAAATTAAAAGGTGATACTTTTTAAAGTATTTGATAAATTCTTGAATTTAGTTAGGTATTGAATAAGAATACAACCAAACATGTTTATATGGTTATATATTGATTGATACATTAGAAAAAAGTTTAATAACTTCATGTTATTAAGATAGCAATCTTAATAAATGCGGTAAATCCTGTAGAATGAACTGAGCTTTAATAGAACAAGAAATTAAAGCTATATTAGCGGATGTGGCGGAATTGGTAGACGCGCACGTCTAAGGAGCGTGTGGCTTAGGCCTTGCGAGTTC
>JGI24820J26691_1000622_pt1 | contig 10793 bp, 10 predicted proteins | sample METZYME_5_50m_FD_26691 | JGI IMG/M metagenome (IMG submission 26691) | reverse complement strand
TTTTTTTTAGCCTGAAGGTGCTTGACGAGCATACAGAATGTGCCTAGAAGCTTTGGATTATCGTCAACTTACAAACTTATTGTTTAGATAAATGTTTGGGCAAGCATCGCTCAAAAGTTAAAGTTAGGAAATTTATAATGTCGCGCCGTTGTGAATTAACAGGTAAAGGGCCAATGACTGGAAACAACGTAAGTCATGCCAATAATAAGACTCGCCGNAGGTTTTTACCTAACCTTAATGAAGTGACACTACAATCGGAAATATTGGGACGTGGCGTAAAGCTACGAATATCGGCTGCAGCGCTAAGGACTGTAGACCATAGAGGTGGTCTTGATGCCTTCCTTGCGAAAGCAAAAGACAAAGATCTATCTGCCAACGCTCTTAAAGTCAAAAAAGAAATATCTAAAGCACAAGAAGCGTANTTTAAACGAAGCAATATTAACACACAGAAAACGTGCGGTTTTTGTTTTTCTAACTTTCTGTTCAATAGAATGGTTTAATAAGTGAAAATTAAGTTGTTTATTACTGCCTTCTCATCATTTTTAGCGTTGAGCNCGATTTTAAGCGCTGGACAAATTNTGATTTCTGANGCCTACGCGCGGTCAGCGGGCCCTCTCGCCAAAGCAGGTGCAGCCTATATGAAAATAATNAACCACTCTGATGAGAGCGATCGCCTGATAGGTGTACAATCTGATATTGCAAAAAAAACAGAGCTTCATACGCACTTGAAGGATGACAATGGTGTCATACGAATGGTCCGTATAGATGAAGGAATTGAAATAGGATCGATGAAAGAACATAGACTTGTTCGCGGTGGTCAACATATAATGTTTATGGGCCTCAAAGAGGCTTTCAAAACGGGAAAAATAATCCCGGTAACACTTTTTTTTGAAATAGCTGGTGAGGTTGGCGTTGAGATTGTTGTAGATCAGGCTAGGAATGAAAAAAAACATTCCCATTAGCTTTGCGACTGATTTGCGCAAGAAGCATTATTAATTCTATTTTTCTGNGTTGATAAAATTTTTTATCACTGAATGCTAAATCAAGAGCGCAAGCCAATCGTGACAATTGCTGCAATAGAAATGTATTGGGTAGCATATAAGTAAAATCAAAAAATCAAAATAATCAATAAAAACATGATTTTAAAAGGTTTAGACATAATTTTTCTTGCTCTTTTCGATGAGAGAATTAGTTCNTTAAAGATACCCAGGTAAAAGGTGAGCGCTATGCAAGTTTTAACACTCTATCTATCAACCGCGGTCGTTTTTTTGGCCCTTGATATCGTTATGCTGAAACGCGTTCTATATCCACTGTTTTCATCAAACCTTGGAGATTGGCTTTTAGAGGATCCTAGGATGGGTCCGGCTGCAATATTTTATCTATTTTATATTGGCGGGGTGCTTTTCTTTGCATCTTGGCCAGCGTTTGTTACTGGAAATCCCACACAAGCTTTGATGGCCGGTGCTTTGTTGGGAGTGTTGGCATATGGGACGTACGAATTTACTAATTTTGCAACACTACGAGCTTGGTCTCCCACAATGGTAATGATTGACGTAACTTGGGGAGCAGCTTTAACGGGTATATCTGCTTGGGCTGGAGTTGTTATCACTCGCACCGTTTTTGGTTGAGAACAAAATAGTCTTTCATTGGCATTCACCACGCATACAGTATAGACTTATATAGTCTATGATGGAGAGTGGGTTATGCCGGGTAGTGCGAATTTAAATATAATGTTAAAGACTGCTCGAAAAGCAGGACGCTCATTATCAAAAGATTTTCGTGAGGTTGAGAATTTACAAGTATCTCGGAAAGGTGCTGGAGATTTTGTTAGCCGTGCTGATATTGCCGCTGAAAATATAATTCGTGACGAACTCATGGAAGCAAGGCCAACTTATGGTTGGGTTGGTGAAGAAAGTGACGAAGAAGAAGGAAAAGATCCTACTCGACGTTGGATCGTTGATCCGCTTGACGGGACTACTAATTTTTTACACGGTTTGCCTCACTGGGCAGTGTCAATAGCCTTAGAACACAAAGGGGAAATTATTTCTGGTGTTATTTATGATCCTTGCAAAGATGAAATGTTCTTTGCGGAAAAAGGTTTGGGCGCCTGGATGAATGAAACTAGAATTCGAGTTTCAGCACGTCACAGTATAGCAGATAGCTTATATGCAACAGGCATTCCATTTTCGGGCAGAATAGAAGATTTGCCGGAAACAATTAACGACATTAAAAAATTAATGCCTAAATGTTCAGGAGTTCGCCGATACGGAGCTGCAGCACTAGATTTGGCGTATGTTGCTGCTGGTCGATTTGAAGGTTATTGGGAGCGTAACCTAAATAATTGGGATATTGCCGGCGGTATTATTATTGCAAGAGAAGCAGGTGCTATGGTTGAGTCAATCTCTAAAGACGGAGATCCGTTAATTGACGGAAACATAATTGCAGCAACCGAAGTGCAATTTAATAAATTTGCAAAAATTATACGGGAATAATTATCTTCTTACTTTTGGAATATTTGATCGTGTGAAAGAATATGTTGCTTCTTTATGATCTGGGGCACCTTGGTTTTTGGACCAAAACTTTTTTCCTCCAAGTTTTCTCCAGGTAGATAAGGTGGCAATTACACCAAAAATAAAACCGCCAATGTGGGCCCAATAAGCTACGCCGCTAACTGAACCTGGAACCGCTAACCCATTGTAAAGTTGCAATACAAACCAAATACCTAAGACAACCCATGCCCGGATTGGAAATATTTTAAAAATAATTATGAAGATAAATAAAATATCAATTCTGGCTTTTGGAAATAATAGCAAATAGCCGCCCATAACTGCTGCTACCGCACCAGAAGCTCCTATGACTGGGATAGTAGAGTAAGGATCAGCTATAAATTGTGCAAGGTTTGCAAATACTCCTGAACACAAATAAAAAATTAGGAACCAAAAATGTCCCATTTTATCTTCAAGATTATCACCGTAAATATGCAGGAAAAGCATATTTCCGAGTAAGTGCATAAAACTACCATGAAAAAATATAGATGTTAATAAACCTAAATAAGAGCTTCCTTCTTTAACATTTACTGGTACTAGCGCCCAGTTTTGAAATAAGGAATTTATTTTACTCGGGTCCCCCAATATAGGCCAATAGCTTACGAATATAAAAATGTTTATTAAAATTAACCCATAAGTGATGTACGGGAACCTCAGGGAGGGGTTATGATCGCGGATCGGAAACATAATTTGGGTGTATTCTTTCAATAGTAGCAGTCAAGTCAAAACTCAGTTCACTATGTCTAAATTTTTTATCTCAAAAACGAAAAGGAACTAAATCTTTTATAAATTTTGTATGATATATTCTTTATACTAGACACTCCGAGCAATATAAGTAATGTCGGCGCACCTGGCCCGTGTGATGGAATGGTAGACATAACAGACTTAAAATCTGTGGCCTTACGGCGTGGCGGTTCGAGTCCGCCCACGGGTACCAGGTGATATTTTTATCATAATTTGTTAAAGATAAGGGTATAGCAATGTATATTACCGCGAGTTTTATTTGAATTATAAATACCGCAATGAAAGTCTCAAAGTTCATTGAATGTTTTTGAGAAGGTTTTACCCAAATTTTTGACACTTAGTCAGTAATTGTATAAGTCCAACGCCAGACTATTTGTGATCCAGCATACAAAAAAATTCAGTCTTGCTTTATGATATGAAAGAGAAACCAACCTTAAATAAAAACTACAAATTTAAAGATAGATAAAAATTTCATTGGAGTGGAAATGAAGAACTCAAATACGGTTTTGATCGATAGAAATCCTGGTCGGAATTCTCAAACGTACGGAATTGCACGAGAATTGGGCACAGATTTAGATTTAATACATGAACCATCAGTTGGCGTAGTTGGAAATAAGGGTGATTCACAGTGTTATATAGGCGTTTCACAAAAGGTGAGTGTTATTCATGGAGTTCTAAAAAATAAAATAGGAAGACAACCTGGGCAATTGCCGATGAGACTAATCCAGCCCGAGTTTACCGTTGCGACATCGGATGGGATTAGAAATGGAACTAAAGAGATGCGATACTCCTTAATTGGTAGAGAGGTCACAAACGATAGTTTATCCGAGCATCTTAGCGCTACTGGCCTTGAAGGTGTTATTGCAGTTGTCGCATGTGACAAACCGCCAGTTGGAACACTAGCAGCTATATTAGAGCATAACAGGCCAGCGATAATTATGTCTGATGGCTCAATAAGACCTGGGACTGATTCCAAAACTGGTGAAAGCATTGATTTAATAACAGCCTATCAAATGGCTGGTAGTGATGATGAAAAATTAAAAAGCAGAATTGCGAAAGAGGCTTGTCCTGGCTACGGAAGCTGTGGAGGTATGTTTACCTATAACACCATGCAAACTTTTATTGGTGTTGTTGGAATGCAACCTTTGCACATGATCTCACCTGCTTCTCAAGATGAAAGGCGACTAGAAGAATTCCCCAACGAATTGGTTAATTACCTTGAAAATTTGATCAATAAAAACATAACTCCAAGGGATATTGTTACTAGAGACTCTTTAAGAAACGCAATTATTGTGGCTATGGCGGTTGGCGGCTCCACTAATGTTCTTTTGCATGCGCCTGAATTAGCAAGAGCAGCAGGATATAAAGACTTTGCAAACGAAATTATGAGCCCTGAAGAATTTAATCACTTGTCAAGGAATGTAATTCCCGTGGTTATAGATGCGAGACCATTTGGGCAATACTCAATGGTTGATATTGATGCAAAAGGTGGGATGCAAGTAATAGTTAAAGAATTAATGAACGCAGGATTATTAAATGGTGAAACTCTGACATGTACGGGTGAGACATTGTCTGAACAGGTCAAGCGTTTAAACCCACCTACACCAGATGAAGATGTTATTTATACCGTTAGAAATCCATACAAAGAAACTGGTGGTTTACGCGTTTTGGGTGGAAATTTATCACCGGAATTTAGTGCAGTTTTAAAATTGGCTGGAGTTGAAGGTGGATTAGAAAATAATATTTTCAAAGGTAAAGCTAAGGTCTTTGACGGTGAACAAGAACTCTTAAAAGCATTAGACGGACAGCCGGATATGTTTGAGAATTTTGACATGATTGTTGTACGGTATGAAGGCCCATTTGGTGCACCTGGAATGCCCGAGATGCTAGACTCCACCTCTCGTATTACCGCATTATGCCGTGAAAAAAATATAGTAGTTGGACTTATGACTGATGGCCGGTTTTCGGGAGGGTCGGTTGGTTTGGTTATTGGTCACGTGGGTCCAGAGGCAGCGGCAGGTGGTGCTATTGCTTTAATCGAAACAGGTGATGAAATAGTTGTCGATTTGAACAAAAACGAGTTGAATTGTACTGAACTCCACCAGGAAGAAATAAGACTTGAGCGTGAGACACGTTGGAAAGATCTTGTAGAGGAAAATAATGGTATGCACCCGTCGGTCGGAGATGCAGATACCAGATTACTTAATCGAATGCGAAATTCAGCAGTTTCTGCGGTTTATGGAGCTGGTATGCACCCCAATAGGTCACTATGGGTTCGTGACCCTCGTAAACCTCAGAAATCAGATTTTGAACCGTCTAATAAGTTCAGATAAACTTTTCAGTTCTGTAAAAGCCTATCGCTAAATTCTTCGACAGACTTCCAATTTGTAAATTCAAAGCTGCCCGCAGTGTCTGTGGGCCCTTTTGTAATAAACATTATGAGCCTAATCATTTGTTTGTCTATGAATTTGTACGAGGGATAGTCAATTTTTCCTGCAAATACACCGAGCAAGTTTGGCTGCCAGTTCGTTAAGTGGAGAAATTTTTTCATGTAGGGATTTGTATCAGGAGTATTTTTACCTTCTTTTCGTGCAACTACATTCACTGTAAAAAATGCTGTAAAGTTCGCTTTTAGAATTTCTAAATTTTTCTCAACGAATTTATAAAGTTTTGGACTGTGCTTGCCATATCTTATACTGGCGCCAATAATAATTTTATCATACAAGTTAAGCTCTACCCGATCAATTTCTTCGATTGAGAACAAATCTATATCTATTCTGGCTTTCAGCTTTTTTATCAGAAATTCGCAAATTCGTTTTGTTTGTCCATCGGTTGTTGAATAAATTATTACAGCTTTTTGCATTTCTCGCCCCAACTTTACAATATACTGAGTTTAATGAATTTTTGTTTGATTTTAAATCACTTAGTTTTGTTCAAATAATTTAAAAAGCTACAGCTGCATAGTAAAAAGAAAGAAAAATTTTTTGTTGTAATTAGAAAGTTAGGTAGTTGTTTCTCTCACTTAGAATAGCCTTGATATACTATTAAACAGTACCATTTCTTTTATTAGAGAAACCGGAGTTTGAATGGTGAATAGCATTTTTTTGTTGCTTGGTAATCAGCTTTTTGACCCTCAAATCTTAAAGGATCGGGGCTGCAAGCGGGTGTTTATGGCTGAAGATTATGGTCTATGTACTTACGAGAAGCATCATAAACTCAAAATTTATTTATATTTATGCGCCATGCGCGAATACAAAGACGAGTTACAACGGAATGGTATTCACGTAGACTATTTTTCTTTAGACGATCGTTTGGATGAAAAAACCTATATTGATTTTTTTGTCGAATTTTTTCACAGAAATAAAATTGAAAGAGTAAATATCTTTGAAATTGAAAATAAATTTTTTGAAAAAAAAGTTTTATTATCTTTAGAAAAAGCTGGAATAGAATATGAGCTCTTCGAGACTCCAATGTTTTTATTTTCTCGCAAAGAATTTGACTCGCTATATGGCAAAAATAAATCATTCAGATTGGGTAATTTTTACAAGGTAGGTCGTAAGAAATTCAATATTCTAGTTGATGGCGAAGGAAACCCTTTAGGTGATCGTTGGTCATTTGATGAAGAAAATAGGAAAAAAATACCGGCCAAAACGCACGTCCCTGAATTGCCTAAATTTAATTTATCAAAATATCATGACTCGGTCGCCTCTCTAGTTGAAAAAAATTTTTTGGAGCATCCAGGGAATACTAAAAATATATGGTTTCCCGTAACGCGTTCTGAAGCTTTAGATCTATTGGATGATTTTTTAATTCAAAGATTTGAAAATTTTGGTGCCTACGAGGATGCTATGCTCAAAGGTCGCAATTTTTTATTTCATAGTTGTATATCTGCAATGCTAAACATCGGGCTAATTACTCCAGATATAGTAATTGAAAAGGCGTTAGATTTATTCAAAAAAAACAAAGCTCCTTTGAATTCAATAGAAGGGTTTATAAGGCAAATCTTAGGTTGGCGCGAGTTTATACGAGGCATTTATCAACTCAGAGGTTCAGAGCAGAAAAATTCGAATTTTTGGAGTCACCAAAGGAAACTAAGCCAAAGTTGGTATGATGGTTCAACCGGTTTATTGCCCCTTGATGATTGTATTAAATCTGCTCTTAAAGATGGCTACAGCCATCACATACCAAGGCTTATGGTCATTTGTAATTTGATGAATATGTGTGAAATTGATCCAAAATTTATATATAAATGGTTTATGGAGATGTATATTGACGCGTCTGATTGGGTTATGATCCCCAACGTTTTTGGGATGGCGACTTACTCTGATGGCGGTTTAATGTCGACAAAACCATACACCTGTAGCTCTAACTATATTTTAAAAATGAGCAACTATGAGAAAGGGCCGTGGTGTGATGTGATTGACGGACTNTACTGGAGATTTGTTCAAAAAAATATTGAATTTTATTCCTCCAATCCGCGCTTATCTTTTCAGACTAGAGTACTCAATAGAATGAGTGAGGATAGAAAAGCTTTAATTTTTGGTAAGGCGGACGAATTCTTAGAAATTCATACCGCGTTGTAAATTGAAACAAAGTGACATGTTTAAAAATTCTAAAAACATTTTTTAATTGGAGTATGCCNGGTTATTTTGACCCCAGTTTTTCAAATTTAACGCGTTTGATAGCCAGCCTTAGATTTTGTTTTTCACTTGCAAGGATATTTTGAGCAGTCGTAATAGATTTGGCTCCTGACGCTAATAAGATTGCAAGTTTTACTCCGCCTTTTGCTTCCCTAAGGGCATTTTTTGCCTTATTTGCGTTACAGCCGGTAATGTTTATAACAATTTTTTCTGATCTCTTAAACAATTTCGCATTATTAGCAATAAGGTTTACCATTTGACCGTCCATAACATGACCTAGCAATATGCCCATGTAAGTAGACATTGTGTTTAGAGCTATTTTCTGTGCTGTGCCTGCACCCAGTCGTGTCGAACCTGCTAATACTTCAGGAGGAGTTGGTAGAAAGACTGGTATATCGGAACCTGAAAGAAGCTCTGTATCTGGATTATTTGCTATTCCAATTGTTATGGCTCCCACTTTTTTGGCTATTTTCATAATTACTGAAGGATAGGTAGTATTTCCACTTGCTGCCAAGCAAATCACACAATCTCCGGGTTCAATAATTTCAGCATCAGATATCGCAGATAATTTNTTATCTTCCATGTTACCTTTTGGTTGGGCCATATCTTGAAGCCCACCTGCTCTCAATATCTTAATTTGTGAAATAGGGATGCCGAATGTCGGAGTAAGTTCTAAGCCATCTGCCATACCCTGCAGACCAGAACTACCAGCTCCAGCATAAACTAATTTATTCCCCTTTGAGACTGCGTTTGCCATCGCTTTTGCTCCTGCTTCGAGGGACGCTATTGACTTATTTACGCATTTCGCAGCTTCGATTTGAGCTTCGTAAAGAATAGTCAGTATTTCTAAATTACCTTTTTCGTCGAGGCCTAAAGCATTGGGATGTAATTTCTCGGTAGTTTGCATAGTATATTTTGTTTAATTGGAGCTAATCATTGTTTTATGTTAGAAGTCTAACGTACAACTCGTCAAATCTTAAGGTTTAGATTAAATCATGTCTGAAAATAAATCTTTTGTTGGCGCAACAATTTTTGATGGTTTNAAGNGGCACTTTAATTCCGCCTTAATAATACAGAATAATAAAGTCGCCGAAATTATNGCTGAAGANAANGTTGATCCCAAAACTGAGCAAATTGTTTTGGCTGGAGGTCTCCTCACACCTGGTTTTGTTGACTTACAGGTAAATGGCGGAGGGGGTGTTTTGTTTAACGATAATCCCTCACTTGAAAACCTGAAGACAATTTGTGAAGCACATATAAAACTTGGAAGCACTTCAATTCTGCCAACACTTATCTCTGATAGTCCTGAAGTAAATAAGCAAGCAATTTTAGCAATCACTGATGCTTTAGATCAGAAAATCAATGGGTTAGTAGGATTACATCTGGAAGGCCCACATTTGGCTCGTGCACGTAAGGGTGCTCACGAAGAAAGGTTTATAAGGCCTATGAAGGAATTCGATTGCCTTGAACTTGAAAGTCTAGCAAATAAAATCCCTAATTTAATGTTAACAGTAGCTCCAGAAGCTGTATCTTCTGAACAAATAACTAGGCTATCAAAAGCGGGCGCCATTATTTCCCTGGGTCATACTGATTGCACTTTTAATCAGGCCGCCGACGCCGTTCGTGCAGGAGCAACATGTGCAACCCATCTTTTTAACGCAATGAGCCCCTTTGGAGGTCGTGAGCCTGGACTTGTCGGAGCAGTATTAGATACCGGAAAACTTTTTTCTGGCATCATAGCAGATGGCTTTCATGTCAATAAAACAAGTATAAATTTAGCTTTGCGAGCTAAGGAGGCGCCTGGCGCTCTATTCCTGGTTAGTGACGCAATGTCTACTGTAGGCTCAGACCAAAAACACTTTTTTTTGAATGATCGTTTAATTGCTCGGAGCCAGGGAAAATTAATACTAGAAGACGGGACTTTAGCCGGTGCTGACATTAATCTCTCAGATGCAGTAAAATATATGGTCAATGTAGTGGGGATTTCGCAAGATGATGCAATTAGAATGGCAAGTCTTATCCCTGCCAAGGTTTTGGGCGTGGAAAGCGAAGTTGGCTGCCTAGTGCCAGAAGCTCGAGCAGATTTTTTATGGATGAAAAATGATTTGGAGATTGAAAAAGTTTGGATTGGTGGAAAAGAACAGTCCTAAATAAAATTTTATGAAGGATATGCGATTATACCACCTGTCATTGGTTTCCAGACACCCGTTGTTTTGGGGAATGAAATTGGAAGATTTGACAGAGTTCTTGCCGCGAGAAAGGCAAAACATTCTGCTTCTATAGCATCCCCGCGCCAATTATATTTATCGGCTGTTCTAATATCGATATATGCCCGAGACGAAATTTCTTGCATCATTGTAGGGTTTTTTCGTCCCCCGCCTGAAACGATCAACTGGGTCGGGCGTATGGGTAAAAGATCAAGACCTTTCCCAACCGAAGCTCCTACTAGTGCAGTTAAAGTTGCGGCACCGTCTTCAAGTGACATGTCTTCAGCAATTTTGTAAGAAAAATCAAATCGGTCTAACGACTTTGGGAAAGGCGCTTTAAAATATGGATTGTTCAATATTGCGGCTAGTTTATTTTCGTCCACTTTTCCCCTGGCTGCTATTTCGCCATCTAAATCCATTTGACCAATATTAAATGACTTAATCCAATCATTTATTGGTGCATTGGCAGGACCAGTATCGAAGGCAATGAGACCATACTTCTCAGAGTAACAACTTAAATTTCCTAAACCACCTAAATTCAGTATTGCTGTAGTTGGTGCAGCACCGATTTTTTTTAATAGTGCTGAATGATAAATTGGACAAAGTGGTGCGCCCTGTCCACCTTCTTTTATATCTTTGGTTCTAAAGTCGTAAAC
>JGI24820J26691_1000620_pt1 | contig 10804 bp, 10 predicted proteins | sample METZYME_5_50m_FD_26691 | JGI IMG/M metagenome (IMG submission 26691) | reverse complement strand
AATGACTATAAGGACTCTTTTCAAGAGAAGTATGGTGTCAAATTGGGATTCATGTCTTTTTTTGCAAAAGCCTGTGTTACAGCTCTGAAAGAAGTTCCCGAAGTAAATGCAGAAATTGAAAATGAAGATGTCATATATAAAAACTATTATAATATTGGCGTAGCTGTTGGAACCGAACAAGGTCTTGTAGTTCCAGTTGTTAACAANGCTGATAGTAAATCGCTAGTTGAAATTGAAAAAGAAATCTTTGAATTAGGCAATAAAGCAAGAGATGGGAAACTAAGTATTGCTGATATGCAAGGTGGTACATTTACAATCTCTAATGGAGGTGTTTATGGTTCTTTAATGTCCACACCAATATTAAATCCCCCTCAGTCAGGTGTTTTGGGCATGCATAAAATTGAGGATAGACCAATTGTTGTTAACGGTGAAATCAAAATAAGACCTATGATGTATTTAGCTTTGTCTTATGATCACAGATTAGTAGATGGTAAGGGTGCAGTTACGTTTCTTGTAAGAGTGAAAGAAAGCTTAGAAGATCCAAATAGAATTTTGTTAGGAGTCTAATTTTGGAAAAGTTTGATATTGCAATCATAGGCGGTGGACCTGCTGGATACGTCTGTGCAATGTGCAATCAGGGCTGCCCAACTTGGCTACTCGGTATGTTGTATTGAGAAAGGCAAAACATTAGGTGGTACGTGTTTAAATATTGGCTGCATTCCATCAAAGTCATTATTACATACATCACATCTATTTAAACAGTCTTCAAATTTAGAGAGTTTTGGAATTTCTTTTTCAGGACTTGCTTTTGATTTGAGTCAGATCATGAAAACAAAAGAGTCAAGCGTGGAGTCATTAACTAAAGGCGTAGATTTTCTATTTAAAAAAAATAAGATAAAACATAAACAGGGATTTGCTAAATTTATTGACTCTAATCAAATCCAAATCTTAAGTGAAAATGGTGATGAGATAATTTCAGCAGATAAAATAGTCATAGCCACCGGTTCAGTTGCAACCTCACCGGAAAATATTGTGATTGATGAGAAAGATGTATTGTCATCTACTGGNGCTCTGAGTTTGAGTTCCGTACCAGATCATCTAATAATAGTTGGTGCTGGTTACATTGGGCTAGAACTTGGATCTGTATGGTCACGATTTGGAGCAAAGGTTACAGTAATAGAATACCAAGACCGCATTCTTCCGGGTATGGATAAAGAAATAGCAAATTCTTTTCAAAAAATACTAATCAAACAAGGTTTTGAGTTTAGATTATCCACTTCTTTAAAAACGATTACTAAGAAAGAAGAAAAACTATCAGTGCAGGTTGAAAATGCTGGACAATCTATTGATATCGATTGTGATAAAGTTTTGGTTGCTACGGGAAGAAAACCTTATACCTTCGGATTAGACCTAGAAAAAGTGGGAGTAAAACTAAATAATAATGGACAAATAGAAACGAATGATATGTTTCAATCTTCCATTAAAAATATTTATGCAATTGGAGATGCCAAATCTGGGCCAATGTTAGCTCATAAAGCGTCAGAGGAAGGAACGGCAGTAGCAGAACTAATTTCAGGTCAGGCCGGTCATGTCAATTATAATACAATACCTTCAGTTATTTACACTTCACCTGAAGTTGCATCTGTAGGTAAGACAGAAGAAGAATTAAAACTACAAAACATTAAATTCAAAGTTGGTAAATTTCCATTCTCAGCTAATGCTAAAGCTAAAGTCATGAATGACACTAATGGCTTTGTTAAAATAATATCTGACAATGAAACAGATGAAGTTCTTGGTGTTCATATAATAGGTAGTGATGCTGGGAATTTAATTGCTGAACTTGTTGTAGCAATGGAGTTTGGAGCTTCTGCAGAAGATTTAGCTAGAACATGTCATGCCCATCCGACATTAACAGAGTCAATAAAAGAAGCGGCTTTAAATGTTGAGAAAAGCTCCATTCATATTTAATTATTTCTTAAATTAAGAACATATCCCATTGAAAGTATCCAGGCTGCAATAAAAATGTGATATAGATGAAAACTTAAATCTGCGCCTAAACTTTCTGCAAACAAACCTCTCTTACTTAAAAATAAGAATCCAAAAATTAAAATAGACATCAAAATTCCATTTAAAATTTTCTTTGCAATTATTTTTTCACATAAAAAAATTGAAAGAATTATGGAAATTATAGACCAAAGATAGATTAAATTAAGTAATAACAATTTAGGAAATAGAAGTGCACCAAGTATAGAAACGAAAGCGATTAAAAATATGTACTTTCCAAAATTCTTCAAATAAGAATTAAATACAAGTTGAGTTGAAACCAATGATAGTGCAGATATACCAGCATATAAGGCTAGTATTTTGTTTATTTGAACTATTAATTCTGAATTAATTATTCCAAATCGAACAGCGCCGATAGCTGCTGTTAGGCCAAGCAAAAGAATACCAATTAAAGCAAAATAATTCTTGTTTGTTGAAAGTTGGCGGGCAGTATAAAGAGATGCAATTACTATGAGTATTTCACTTAACGCATAATGCGCAGGTGGTATCATTATCTGTTATTCTTCAATGTGTTATAATAGTCTTGTTTGATATCTGTTGACATTTTCCTGCTACCATCATGTGACCAACCTGGCGGTCCGAACAAGTACATAAATCTTGCTTTAAGAGATAGTCCTGGTTTGCAGATATCTTTAAAAATATTTGCATACTCCTCAAATAGAATTGTTAGAGGATTCAGTGTAGTCATTGGTACTACAAGTCCATAGTCGCAAGGTTCTTTTGGGTCTTCTGCTACAAATGTCCCAAACATTCTATCCCAAATTATAAGTGTGCCAGCATAATTTGCATCAAGATACTTTGGATTCCTTGAGTGATGAACTCTGTGATGAGAAGGTGTATTGAAAATGTATTCATACCAGCGTGGAAGTTTGCCAATTGTTTGTGTATGACAGAAAAATTGATAATAACCGTTTATAAAGACACAAAATATTATCATTACTGGATCAAAACCTATGATGACTAAAGGAATTTTGAGGAAGCGGGTACCTGTAAAATGTTTTGTCCATGGTTGTCGTGCCGCAACATCTAAAGACATTCTCTCAGAAGAGTGGTGTGTTCTGTGAAGTCCCCAACCCCATCGCCATCTGTGACAAATTCTGTGATGTAAATAAAAAGTTAAATCATCGAGAATAAAACATAGAACAAGCGCACTTAGAGTAAAAGGGAAAGTATATATCTGATATTGCTTAGCCCAAAAAAGAGCACCGAGTGTTATAAAAGCAAACAAACCGTTNATAGGGTAACTCAGAGTTCCCATTGTCATNTTCAGGAAAAATTCTTTAAAGTCATTTTTCGCTCTAATTTTAAAAAAATATATAGCTAGTATTTCAAAAATNGCTATCGCCCAAAANACTGGCATTAACATCCAAAATATTTCTAGAGGNTTATAGTCAAATAAGTACTCAACTGACATTTTTAAAACTTTCCAACATGTTTCCCATCATTTTATGTATTATATTAACACCCTGAAGCGGNCTGATAAATACCTTAAATTCTGTGATTAGTCCAGAGTCATTCCANGAAATGAGGTCAATCCCATTAATATCGGTATCTTCAATAGTAAGAGTAAATTCGAGGCAGGCATGCTGCTTATGTANAACTTCTTTATGATATTTAAAATTTGAAGCATTAAATACTTCAGATGCAGCCATCAAATATTTTAATGTAATATCTTTCCCTCTTTGAGGTGTGTAGACGACTGGTGAATAGAAAATAACTTGATCGTCAAGTATTTCAGTAAGAGTATTATAATCNCGCAGGTTTACTACATCGTGCCACTTTGAGATAGGATTATTCATTGNTAATAATATATAATTTATTTACTTCTTAGCAAGAGGATGAGCCTTAGTGTATGCCTCATAAAGTCTNCCAGTCTCAACTTTAGTATATTTTTGGGTTGTCGACAGACTTGAGTGGCCTAATAGCTCTTGAATAGTCCTTAAGTCTCCCCCGGACTCTAATAGATGAGTTGCAAAACTATGTCTTAACGCGTGAGGTGTTGCTGTTTCAGGTAAAGATAAATTCTGTCTGATTTTTTCTAGTGCATACTGAATGATACGAGGACTTAGTCGTCCAAATCTTTTTCCAACAAATAATGGATCATTAGGTTCAAATTGTTTTGGACAATTCTCAATATATAAATCAATATTTTTTTTAATATAGTTCATTATTGGAACGATCCTTTCCTTATTACCTTTACCTTTAATAACTAAATGCTCTTGATCGCTTAGATCAGAATAATTTAAGTTTAAAGCTTCTGAAATTCTTAGTCCACAACCGTACAGAAGTAGTAAAATAGATTTGTTTCTGAGCCCAACCCACTTAATCTTTTCTATTTCAACAGCATTGTTAATAGTTTGAATTGCTAATTCAGAATTTATTGGCCTCGGCAAACTTTTCTTTAATTTTGGTGTTTTTATAGTAAATATGACGGAGTCTTCAATTTCTCCTTCATCAAGTAAGAAATTAAAAAAAGATTTTAAGGAAGAAATAACTCTCGCAATGGAAGTAGAATTTATATTTTTATTTCTTTGATCACTTAAAAAACTCCTAAAATCAGATTTGGACAATTTTTTAAGTTCCTGGACCGTAACCTCAGAACTCAAATGCTGGTTTAAAAAACATATGAACTTGTCAAAATCATTTTTATAACTAATTAATGTATTTTCGCTAAGTCCACGAATTTTTTTTAGTGTTTCTAACCAGTCATTTATTTTCTGATTTAGTAACGCTTCCACTTAATCAAAGTATTTTTTGCTTTGTTTTTTTCCAATCATTTAAAAAGTCCATTAGGCCTTTTTCAGTTAATGGATGTTCATAAAGCATTTCAAAAATCTTAGGAGGAATTGTAACAACATCAGCACCAATCAAAGCCGACTCCCTCACATGATCAATATTTCGAACAGATGCAACTAGAATTTTAGTTTTAAATTGATAATTAGTATAAATAGTTTTGATCTGTTTAATAAGCTCCATTCCATTTTCATTAATATCATCTAATCTTCCAACAAATGGTGAAATATAAGTAGCCCCTGATCTTGCAGCAATTAAAGCTTGCGTGGATGAAAAACAAAGAGTTACATTTGTCTTAATTTTTAACTTTGTAAGATGCTGACAGGCAATAAGTCCTTCTTGGGTTAAAGGAAGTTTTACAACGATATTTTTAGATACTTTTGCAAGCTTCTTTCCTTCGGCTATCATATTTTTAGAGTCAGTTGCTGTGACTTCAGCACTGATAGGTCCTTTCACAGTCTTACTAATTTGTTTTAAAACTGTGAAAAAATTTTGTCCTGATTTAGCGATTAAAGATGGATTAGTGGTAACGCCATCAACAAGCCCAGTGGCATACATTTTTTCGATAGTTTTGACATCAGCTGAGTCTAGGAAGAAGTCCATAACTTATATACTTTATTTCTTATAGTTTATATCATGATAAGTGAATCAAATAAATATAATGCAAAAAAAATGTTATTTTGTAGACGTTCTTCTCGCTCACAACATTGATAATGATCTAACATATAAGATTTACTCTGAAAATAAACCAACGATAGGGTCAGTTATAATGGCCCCACTAAAGTCAAAACACAAAATTGGAATTATTGTTACGGTAAAAGAACAAGTTGAAATAAGTGAGAATAAAATAAAAAATATTTTAAGTCAGTCAATTGAGAAACCATTAAATCGTAAGATCATTAAATTTTTAGAATGGGTATCAAGTTATAATTGTATAAAAAGAGGACTTGTATTGAAGATGATGCTTTCACAAGAAAAGTATTACTTTAAAAAAAATCTAATTAAAAACGAGCATATAGTAAATACTGCTGTTAAAGAAACTGTGAAATTAAGTGATAAACAAGAAACAGTTGTAAAAAAACTATCTAAAATTTGTAAAAGCAATCAGTACACAACAACTCTTTTAGATGGCGTGCCAGGGTCAGGTAAAACTGAAATTTACTTTGAAATTGTAAGAGAAAAGATTGAAGAAAATAATCAAGTTTTAATAATGTTTCCTGAAGTATCTCTCTCAAACGAATTTGTGATAAGATTAGAAAAGCGGTTTGGTTTAAAACCTGAAGTATGGCATTCTAAAATTTCTCCTTCACAGAAAAAAAAGTCTTTAGATCGCATTATTAAGGGTGAATCAAAAATTGTTATTGGTGCAAGATCGTCTCTTTTTTTACCGTTTTCAAAGTTGGGGCTAATAATAATAGATGAGGAACATGACACTTCATTTAAACAAGAAGAACAAGGAATATATCATGCAAGAGATATGTCTGTTGTAAGGGCTACGATTGAAAAAATCCCACTCATACTTGTTAGCGCAACACCCTCACTTGAAAGCAAATACAATGTACTTTTGAAAAAGTATCATCGAGTAACATTGAAAGAAAAATATTTTTCTAACTTAAAATTGATAACTAAAATTATTGATATGAGTAAAGAAAAATTAAAAAAGGATCAGTGGGTATCTAACTCACTTAAAGCGGAAATTGAGAGCGCTTTAAAAGTAAAAAAACAATCACTTCTTTTTATAAATAANCGGGGGTATGCACCAGTTATAATATGCAAGTCTTGNGGTTATAAATTTGCNTGTAAAAACTGCTCAAGTTATATGGTTGAGCATGTAAAAAAAAGAAAATTACTTTGTCATCATTGNGGTCACAATATCAATAATACGAAAATAGAATGTATCAATTGTGATAATAAAAATGAAAACTTTATTGATTATGGTGTTGGAGTTGAAAAGGTATTTTCTGAGATATCTAAATTATTTCCTTTATCAAAAGTGTGTATTTTATCTAGTGATCACATTAAGTCACAAGAAGACATGGCAATGAAAGTTAATGAAATACAAAAAAATAAGTATGACATTATCATAGGCACTCAAATCATAACCAAGGGGTACCATTTCCCAGATCTTGCTTGTGTTGGAATAATTGATGCAGATATGACACTTAGAGGTGGAGATATAAGAGCCTCAGAAAAAACCTACCAATTACTTTATCAAGTTGCTGGGCGAGCTGGACGAGCTCAAACCCAAGGAAAAGTTATTATTCAAACATATAATCCAGCTAATGAGACAATTTTATCCTTCAAAAANTTAGATCGTGACCAGTTCTATGAAAATGAGATTTCATATCGAAGAGAAAACCAACTACCTCCAATTGGTAAAATGGCGTCTTTAATAATCAGTGGAAACAATGAAGTGCACGTTAGGAAGCAATGCTCATTTTTGTCTCAAACACAGCCCCACATAGAGTCATTAGAAATATATGGTCCAGCTCCAGCTCCATTATCTAGATTGAAAGGAAAGTTCAGACAGAGGTTCCTAATTCATGATAAAAAAGCAAGAAATATGCAAAAAATAGTGAATTCTTGGTTGTCTTCTAATAAACCGGTCTCTGGAGTGAATGTATTTGTGGATATTGATCCGTATAGCTTTGTATAAAACTTCAAAATGCGTCATTCCTATACTTGAAAAAATAACAAGTTAATGGTACGGAAAGAGTAACTTTTTAAGAAAATTTCTATAAAAATGTCCGATTTTAGCACACGTCAAATTGCTTCAGCCGAAAGGTATGCAAATGCCCTATTTCAACTTGCTAAAGAAGCAAAAGTTNTAGACTCTGTTTCGGACGAACTAAATAAAATAAAACACCTGATGGAAACAGATGGTGATTTTGCTTTAACTATAAAAAATCCATCAGTAAGCAAAAAAAATAAAATTAATATTTTTGATATAATTTCAGAAAAACTCGAATTATCAAAACTCACTAAAAATTTTTTAGGAGTAATAATTAATAAAAATAGAATAAATTATTTATTAAATATTGCACAATCCTTTGAAAATTTAATCTCAGTTCATAAAGGCAATAGGGTTGCTAAAATTACATCCGCACAAGCATTATCGGACGAACAATTACAAGAAATTAAAACAAACCTTAATCAAAAGTTTGACTCAGATTTTAATCTTAATGTTAATGTTGATCCAAATTTAATCGGAGGATTAAAAATACAAATTGGTAGTCAAATGATCGACAGTAGTATTAAAAATCAATTACAATTACTTAAAGAAAAAATGAAAGAGGTCGCATAAATGGACATTCAACCATCAGAAATATCTAAAATACTCAAAGAAGAAATCAAAAATTTTGGAACTGACTCAGAGATCACAGAAGTTGGTCAGGTCCTTTCAATTGGTGATGGAATTGCCAGAATTTACGGATTGGATAATGTTCAAGCTGGAGAGATGGTACTTTTTGACGATGGAACAAAAGGTATGGCACTTAATTTAGAGGATGACAATGTCGGTGTTGTTTTGTTTGGAAGTGATTCAAATATTAAAGAAGGTGATACTGTAAAGAGAACAAATGCAATTGTTGATGTTCCAGTTGGAAAAGAATTGCTTGGGCGAGTAGTTGATGCACTTGGTAATCCTATTGATGGAAAAGGAAACATTGAGTCACAAAATCGAAGCCGAATAGAAGTTAAAGCTCCTGGTATAATACCGAGACAGTCAGTTTCGGAACCTATGCAGACTGGATTGAAAGCAATCGACAGTTTGATTCCTGTAGGAAGAGGTCAAAGGGAGCTAATTATTGGAGACAGGCAAACAGGTAAAACAGCAATTGCTATTGATACAATTATTAATCAGAAAACAATAAATGAGTCTGACGATGAGTCTAAAAAACTTTATTGTATTTATGTTGGTATTGGTCAAAAAAGATCATCAATTGCGCAAACGGTAAAAGCATTAGAGGATGCTGGAGCAATGGAATATACAACAGTAGTTGCCGCTACAGCAAGTGATGCTGCACCGTTACAATTTCTTGCACCGTATACTGGTTGTTCTATGGGAGAGTATTTCAGAGATAATGGAATGCACGCATTGATTATTTATGATGACCTTTCTAAACAAGCTGTAGCTTATAGACAGATGTCCCTTTTACTTAGAAGACCTCCGGGACGTGAAGCTTTTCCAGGTGATGTATTTTACCTACATAGCAGACTTCTTGAGAGAGCAGCAAAGATGAATGATGAAAATGGAGGTGGATCTCTTACTGCACTACCTGTAATTGAGACACAGGCTAATGACGTGAGTGCATTTATTCCAACCAATGTTATCTCAATCACTGATGGCCAAATATTTTTAGAAACAGAACTTTTTAACCAGGGTATTCGACCAGCTGTTAATGTTGGCTTGAGTGTGTCACGTGTTGGTTCAGCTGCACAGACTAAGGCCATGAAAAAAGTCGCAGGTTCTATCAAGCTTGAACTTGCTCAATATAGAGAAATGGCTGCCTTTGCACAATTTGGATCAGACCTCGACGCCTCAACACAAAAGCTTTTAAATCGTGGATCAAAGTTAACAGAGCTACTTAAACAAAACCAGTACTCACCAATGACTATTGCTGAACAAGTTGTTTCCATTTTTACAGGTGTTAATGGTTATTTGGACGATTTAGATGTCAGTCAAATTAGAGATTTTGAGAGAGATTTATATGATTTAATCAAATCATCTCATTCTGATCTTATTGAGTCCATTAATTCAAGTGGAAATCTTGATGACGATGTTTCTGCTAAGTTAACTTCAATTATAGAAGATTTTAAGAAAAGTAGATAAACAACCTTATGCCAAGTTTAGACGATTTAAAGAAAAGAATAGGTAGCGTTAAATCTACTCAAAAAATAACTAAAGCCATGAAAATGGTTGCTGCGGCAAAGTTAAGAAGAGCACAAGAGTCAGCAGAGTCTAGCAGACCTTACTCTGACAGTATGAAGGATTTAATTGAGTCTATATCCATAGGTTATTCCCCTACTTCCACAGATAGAAATTTATTGACTGGAGATGAGAAAGACCAAACGCATCTATTAATTCTTTTTACTTCTGAGAGAGGTTTATGTGGTGGTTTCAATTCAACTGTTACAAAAGCATTAAAAGATAAAATAAAAGAACTTGAGAACAATAATAAAAATATCAAAATTATTTGTGTTGGGAAAAAAGGATACGATATTTTGAAAAGACAGTTTTCAGAAAAAATAACTGAGGTAATAGACATGAGAGCTGTAAAGTCTGTAAGTTATACTGATGCCAAAAATATTGCTGATAAGATTATTAAAATGTTTTTTGATGGTGATTTTGATGTGTGTTCAATATTTTATAACAAATTTAAATCTGTTATTTCTCAAATACCTACCGAACAACAGGTCATTCCTGTTGCTAATGATAATGATGATGAAACTGAAAATGAAAAAAAAGATGATTTTTTTGAATTTGAGCCTGGTGAGAGCGAGATACTTGAGGAACTACTTCCATTAAACTTTACAATTCAAATTTTTAAAGCACTTTTAGAAAGTGCCGCTAGCGAACAAGGCGCAAGAATGAGTGCGATGGATAATGCATCACGGAATGCATCAGACATGATCGATAATTTAACATTATTTTATAATAGATCCAGACAAGCGGTTATAACAAAAGAACTAATCGAAATTATATCTGGAGCAGAAGCAGTTTAAAAAAGGAGCTATATATGACTACTAATAATAAAGGAACAATATCACAAGTAATTGGAGCCGTAGTTGACGTAAGATTCGAAGACAATCTTCCACCAATTTTAGCTGCTCTAGAATGTAAAGTGGGCGATAAAAATGTTGTATTGGAGGTTGCACAGCATTTAGGCGAGTCAACAGTAAGGACCATTGCTATGGATTCCACGGATGGTATGACAAGAGGTGATGA
>JGI24820J26691_1000617_pt1 | contig 10841 bp, 25 predicted proteins | sample METZYME_5_50m_FD_26691 | JGI IMG/M metagenome (IMG submission 26691) | reverse complement strand
AAAATGGACAAAATTATTCTTGCTAATTACCACCTACCTTTTCTGTTGGCTTTTACGTTTATAAGTATTGGCTGCACATTAAATACTGTCATTAGATTACCAGTTATTGATTTTAATAAAATTTTTAAAAATTAGTAAATTAATTAAAAATTTTTTACCTTTTAATTAATCATTAACCTTTTAAGTAATATACAAATCCCAAAATTAAAGAAAGAAAAATAACCGAAAAAATAATTAATGACTTTTTTGATTCTCCTTCAGAAATAACATTTATTTCTGGTTCCAAGGCAAAACCATTTTGCCTTCCACCACTCTCTGTTGTATAACCTTTTTTATCCATGAAAAAATAAATTTTAAATATTATTGCATGAAAATAAATAATCATATAAAAGCTTTACAAATATAAATTTGAAAACATTTTAAAATTAAAAGTAAATCTTAATTTAGCGTTTAAACCACCCTTTTTTATTTTCTTTTTTGTTCTCAACTGGATTTAGTTCAACTTTCTTTTTTCTGCCAAATAAACCTTTCTTTTCAGAGCTAACGCTTCTAACAGGTTTTGAAGTATTCTTTTTAGAATTTTCCTTAAGAGAATCACTGGATACTTTTTCTGAAAGGAGACGGTAGACAAAAAAACCAAACACTCCAAAAAAACCTACCGCTTGTACAATCGCGGTACCAAAATTTTCAAACATCTAAGCTTCTACCTTGTTAAATTTTTTTTCTGATTTTGTATTATCGCAATTTTCATCAGTTAAAGAACATTCGACTTTAACATTTTTGTTCTTGTGTGAACTACAGCCTGCAGCCTCTAGATTCGCAATAAAACTAAACATACTTAAGAGTAAGGTAAGTGGTGTAATTAGAAGAATTTTTTTCATGTTTTAATGTTAGTGTTTTTATTATGGAAAATTTTTTTTATAAATGTGGTAGAAATTTGTTTATTAGCTAAACAATTTTAATTGAACTATTTATTACTTAATTTTTATAGATCTCTTTTCCTTATAGAGTTAGGAGTATAAATGAATAAGTTTTCGATTATTTTTAATTTAATTATAATAATTGATCAAATCTAAAATAAGTACCAGTAATAAAGAAATGCCAAGAATATAAGGCAAGAAAGGGTATTTATTTAAAATTTGATTTAATTTACTTGTTGGCTTTATATCTTTTTCAGTTGACTTAATTTCTCTAGGAGGAAGTCCTAGTTTTTCTCTCCTTTTGGCTTCACCCATTAATTTAAATGAATTATTATTTAGATTATATATTTATGAAGTTGATAATGAAATATTAAAAACAATATTTAAAGCTTAAATGTACTATATCTATAAAATTAAGGATTAAAAATGATTGAAATAGTTTGGTCAGTTAATTTATTAATAGCTTTACTGATAATTGGAGTAGGTTTCATTTTATATTATATTTTTAATTATGACTAAAAAAGATCTTGAAAAATTTATAGATAAAATAGAACAACTAAATAAAATTTTATTACTTATTGAACAATCTACTGATAAAAAGGAAGAGTTATGTAAATGTTCTAATCACGAAGAAGTAATAAAATTAACAAAATCATGGGGATTTGAAATAGGTAAAAGATGGGGAGAGAGTTAAATAAAATTGATTATCTGAATCTTTTATTTTAAAAATGTATACTCTCAAAAATATAAAAATTATTATTATTATTAATTAAATGCTTTAAAAATTATTGTGATTAAAGAAAAATTAAAGCAAGAAATTTATAAATTATCAGCGTTAACAGATCGAGGTCAAAGGCTGAATAAATTAATTTCTCCAATATATTTAGAAAAAACAACTGAAATAAATAAACTCATAAATGATCTAAAAGATTACAGTGATCCAATATCAGAAGAACTTATTAGTGGTGATTGGGAATTAATATTTTCAAATGTAGAACTATTTAGAAGTTCTCCTTTTTTTCTAGCGATAGAAAATGCTTTAAATAATAAAGTAAAAAGTGATTTGTTTTTTAAACTACATCAACTACAGGTAAGTTCATTTGGTCTATCTACTATTGGAAAAATATCACAAACGATTGACTTTCAAAAAAAAGAGTTTTTATCAACATTTGATACCATAATATTTGGACTCACAACCATACCTATAATTGGTTGGTTTAAACTCTTTCCAACTTTTGGAGGATCGGTAACAACATTAGCTGATGAATTAGTTTTAGTAGATAATAAACTAAGAATGAGCCTTCAGAAAACAAAAGTTACTGAAGTTGTGGGATTAAACAAGATTCCCATTTTTAGCAAATTCTTAATGAATAAATGGTATCCAGTGAAAGATGTATGGAGAAAATTACCATGGAATAAAGTTAATCCAAATTGCGAAGTCTCAATAACTTTTATTGATGAAGATCTTAGAATTATGAATGATATTTATGGATCAATTTTTATTTATGTAAGACCTAATTTTAATAACTAAAAATTTATCTTCTATATTATTAAATAAATATCATATCGATAAAAATAAATATATTACTTCTCAATATTTAAACTAATTATCGTAAGTTTATTAAACTTATACCAAAAATATAAAAATTAAATTAATTTTAATTTATCGCAAAATATGCAATTGTGGGCTAAATTTATTTAAGTTTTCTAATTAGCAAATGTTTAAAGAAAAAGAAAAAAATTCTATCGTAAGAGGTATCTTCCTTATTGGGGGATGGGGATTAGGACTAGATAGGTTTTATGAGGGTGATAAAAAAGGCGGAGTACTTTCAATCATTGGATGGAGTGTTACATTCTTTAGTTTTTTGTATTTGAAATGTTCTGGATATGAATATGTAGAAGGTGTCAAGAATTACAATGACTATTCACCAAATCCTTTCATAATTATTCCAATATTGGCTGGTGCCTATGGAATATTTTTAATTATCAAAAAGGCTTTTAGATTAGCGAAGCAATTTGAAAATGCTTAATTCAGTTATATTTTAATTTAAGAAAGGAGTCCTGTATTTAACAGATATGATTTAAGCAATAAAATAACTAGAATATTGACTATTAATAAAGCCACTATCCCATTCCTATTTTTTACATCCAGTTTTTTAATTAATTTAGATAAATAAACTACTGGATTTTCTGGCTCATTTTCCATTTTTAAATTTACAAACAGTTTGAAACTACCACACACAAAAAAATTATTTTTCTAATGTAAACTAAAACTAAAGAAAATATAAAATAATTAATAAATTTAGATTTTATATCTTAGAAACTTAGCACTTAATATAAAAAAAATGTCTAGAAATAATACATGGATGATGATGACTTATTATTGCCCTACACACGGATCTTTAGATCGTAGTGAGCCCATGGAAATCACAAGAGATGATTTAAGGAAAGCAAAACTTAATTTAAAGAAAAACAAAAAATTAATAGATTAACCTAAAATTCCTGAATTTTTAAGGAAAGTTTTTCCAATATTTCCAACTAGAAAAAATAAAGATAAGTTAATTAAAAGAATTATTAAAAGTGCTAGTAATTTGTAATTAGGGTTAGTTGTTATGCCATCAAAACCATTTTCCAGTACCCTTTTAAAAATTGAATCATTTTTAGAGGTAGATTCAGCAATCTTTACTTCTTCATTATTAATAATTTGATCACTTGCATTTTCATCTGATGAATCAACTTGCTCCTGAATATCAGGGTTAGTTTTAGAGTCTTCCAATTTTTTAATCGTTTTTTTAATTTTACATAAAAAAACCCTTACTGGTAATAAGTAGGGTTGGATAAGGTTAAGGTTCTTGATTTTATTATAGTTATTTCTTCAATAATTCGTTTAAATCGAATAAAGTAGATAAAAATTTTATTGAAATGCTAGATTTACCTACTATCAATGCATGTAAAAGTGATCCTGAAATTAGAGATTTAAAAATTAAAAATATTGAACATGCTATTAATCAAGCCGAAGAGATGATAAAAGAATCAAAAATGAGTCAAGATGAATTGATTTTCTTAAAGAAAAAAATATCTGACTCTAGACAGGATCTAGAAATTCTCTACTTGATGAAGAATTAGCGAAATGATCATTAGATTATTTTTTGTTTAAATTATTTTTACAAATTATTTCCTATTGGGATAATTTAATAATGCCAAAGTTATTAATGCAGTATTCACTTAATTTTATATTTTCATAGATACTTCTTTTATTTTTGTTCTCAAAGTCAATACACTTTTCAACTATATCACTTTGGATATCAAGTTTTTCTTCTCCCTTTTTTAAATGTTTATTTTCATAGAATTTAATAAATTGTACGAAACAAGTAGTGCTTAATAATATCAATAAAATATAATGTATTTTTAAGAAATTCATTTTTTTAGAATTAATATAATCAATATCCATCAATTAAATTATTAATGCAAGTTGAATTAAAATTAAATAAGAAACAATAAGGTTAATAATAAATAAAATATTTATAAATACAATTCATAAAAGATAAGAAAAAAATTAGGCCATTTTTATAAAATATTTAATATTGCCAATTTAGGTATTATCTAGTAAATTTTATTAAAATAGATATTGTAAAATGATAAATATTTTTAAGAATATAAAAAAAAATTTATACAACAATAAAAAGAAGAGGGTTTTTATTACTGCTTCAAATCTAGAGAAAAAGGCTATTGAACTAAATCTTAGATCAGAAGAATACCTAGAACTAGCAAAGAAACGTTCAAAAGATTGGAAGAATAAATGGTTAGAAATAATATCGTAAGTTTATATAAATTTAAAAATAAATTATGATTAGAATGTTTAAAGCTATTTTTTTTAAATATATTAATTTTCTTCAAAACATATAATCTTGCTCAACTAGTTAAAAGGAGAGAATATAAAGTTAATACAAAAAAAATATGCCTTTATTTAATTCAAAACTCCAAAATTTTATAGGTCCTGGAATAATTTTTGCAGGTGCTGCAATTGGAGGTTCTCACCTTATGTCATCGACTACAGCCGGTGCGAGATTTGGATTTTCTTTAGTTGGTCTAATACTAATTACAAATTTTCTAAAATATCCATTTTTACTTGTTGGAACCCGCTTTACTGCATCGACAGGGATGTCACTTTTAGAGGGTTTTAAAAAGAGAAATTCTTCATACCTTCCTATCTTTCTTATCGTTAGTTTAATAACAGGAACTTTCACAATTGCCGCTGTTAGCTTTGTTTCAGGGGTTCTTTTGACAAATATTCCATTGTTTTCAAATTTTCCTCCGATGGATTTNTCAATAATGGTGTTAGTTTTATGTGGATTTATATTATTAATTGGNAAATATAAAGCCCTAGACAGATTATCAAAATTATTGGTTTCTTTACTAACAATATTAACCTTTTTCGCNGTCATTTCNCTAATAACAAAAGGTAGTTTAAACAATGAGCTAATTACAACTTTTTATAATTCAGAGCNGAGCCCTTGGANACTTTCTAATTTATCTTTTCTCATACCATTAATGGGATGGATGCCGTGTCCCGTTGAACTATGTGTATGGCCTTCACTTTGGATGTTTTCCAAAAATAAGGTTTCCAAATATAAACCCACAATTAAAGAGGCAGAATTTGATTTTAATCTTGGATACTTCTTAACTATCTTGACAGCAATTTTCTTTGTAACTTTAGGAGCAATAACTATGTATGGCACAGGCGGAGGGATGTTATCTGGAAGTGGAGTTGCATTTGCTCAGAATTTAATCAAACTTTATACTGAATCAATAGGAGAATGGTCNAAATGGGTAATAATTCCAGCTTCTTTNGCAGCAATGTTTAGTACAACATTGACTTGCNTAGATGCTTATCCAAGAAGTATTTCATCAATTCAAGGATTGATNAAAGGAACCGATTTAGGAAGAATGGAATCTTCTTTAGAACAAACTAGATTTCAGAANTGGATGATTATTCATATTTTTGCTTCATTAATTGCATTACTTCTTGCTAAATCTGGAGGAATTGGCGTTAAAGATTTTGTTTTTGGAGCAATGACAGGAAGTTTCTTATCAGCACCCGTATTCGCATGGATGGCGATGGATACAATAAACAGTAATTTAGTACCAGACAAAAATAAATATGGTAGTTTTTTAAAATTACTTTCTTGGATTGGATTAGGTTTTCTACTATTTTTCAGCTTTCTATTTATATCTAATTCATTTTTTGGTTTTGGGATCTCTTAAATATTGTTAATTGATCAGATAAGTTTAAATTAAAAAAACCTATAGATTTGTTATGCACAAATTTATTATCACATAGAACAATTCTTATTAACTACTTTCGAAAATAACATAAGAGGTACTACTTAAAAGTAGTAAAATTAAAAAAATGATTTTCTTCTAAATTTATGAAAATAAAGAATATTAATATTTATTCTTTCGTAAAATTTTTTTTGGTAGCAGGAGTTTTAATTTTATTTTTAGGTTCCTTTTTTAAAATATATATTTATGTTCCTAATAATTTATCACTTAAAATTGTTTTTATAATATTATATCTTTGGTTTACTGTGGGCATTAATGTAAATTTTATAATGCCATTAATTGGAATAATAGATAAAGAAATTAATCAAAGAAAAAGATAATTTTATCAGTTATAAAATAAGATTTAAATTTTATATTTACAAATACTTTAAAATTATTACCTAATATATTTATAGATAATATATTAAAAATTATTGAAAAATTATCAATAAACGTTATATATATAATATTTACTAAAATTCAAATGAAATATCCAATAGGAATATTTATTTTATTATTTAGTATTTATTCAATAACTGATTTAGCTATAAAAGCAAGATATACTAGAAAAAGACTTACAAGTGAAAAGCATAAAAGAAAACTAAATAGTTAGTTTAGATATCTTTAAATTAAATAAAACTATTTACTCGCATTCTTTCGAAATTTTTTTATTTATCAATATATCATTTTGTAAATTTGACAAATTCTTGTATCAAGTATTCTTGATAAAGTCTAGTGGTTATTTTAATCTGATTAACAAATTAAATAATCAAGATGTTTTCTTCAACTCAAAGTAAAGAATCTGAAATAACTAACTTAGATAACATAAAAATAATTGACCCTTTTACAAAATGGCTCATTAGAATTGCTTGTATATTTATAATTTTATTTTTCAGTGGAATAATTTTAGGAATTCCAATTATAATTTCTTTTGGAAAATCTCAATTAGATAATTCTTTATTGTCTTTTAAAGAAGTTTTAAAGACGTTCTTTGAGACATTTTTATATAGTTAATTTTATAAAAATTTCTATATATTTTTATTTTGGTAAATCGATATTATTTTGAAAGCCAAATAAATTTAATAGTGCTGGTATCAAGAGTAAAACCGTTATGAGACGCACTGCATGAAGAGCTGCTACAGCCGCTCCCACTCCATATTCCGCACCTATCAAACTCATCCCAATAGTCCCACCAGGAGCTGATCCAAGAATAGCCACGATAGGATCTATTCCTAGAATTTTACTTATCGCTAAAGCAACTAATACTCCTGTTAGTAAAAGAGAAAATGTTATTAGCAATGCTGGTTTCCAAAGAACTTGTAATTCTCCTAATGTCTCCCTATTAATCCCTGTCCCAATTACGGTACCGATACCAATACCTAATAAAGTTTTTGTACCTAAAGGCCAATTAGCTATTTCAATCTTGCCGCTAACACTCAACAAACCTGCCCCTATAATAGCCCCTAAAAGAGGTGCTGCAGGTATACCTGTAAAGAGCATTAAGCAACCAAGGGCAGAACCAGCGGCAATATACAAAATTAGGTTTAAGTAAGGAGGCATTTTATTTTGATATTACTACTAATAAAATTTTACTTTTTAAATAGTAATTTACAAGCTTGAGATAAATTTTATTTTTTAACTTAAGTTTGATAATAATATTGAACTTTTAGAAAATTAAATTAAAGTCTAAGTATTACATTTTTAAAAATGGAAAATAAGAATATAAATTTAATTTATACATTACTATTATTATTTATATTTTCTTTAATTATAATTTTTAGCTTAATTGCGATAAATTTGAGGCCATTGACACTTTGGGCTGATTATCAAAATATATGTATAAGAGAGGAAAGCATTAATAAAACGATACCTTGGGCTGTTAGAAAATGTAATGGAAGATCTAAAGTTTATCAAGTCAAATAATTAATTTATCTATCTTTTTAGGCCACTAATTACTTTATTTTTTAAAAAGCTTTTTAAGCTTATTAATAAATGAATTTTCTTGTGGATCAGGAGCTTTTTTCTTATTTTCAGCACTTTTTTTATACCAACTACCGTATTGTGATTTTTTATAATCTTGACTACTTTTTTCTAGATTGTTTTCACTCGACATGGTTTTTAAATTATTTAAACTATAATAGCAGGAAAATGCAGGGACTAATCTTTTAGTAAATATATAACCAAAAGGATATGGACAATACTCAAATATCTATTTTTGTTTTACTTTTCATTATTTATGCATTGATTGCACCACCAATCATAAAAACCTTTATCAGTAAATTAGATAAAAAGAAAAAATAATTTGCAAACGTATTTATATGGTTTTATATGGTTTTTAAAATTAATAAATTATTTTTAAAGATAGCATCATTATATAAGTTTATAGTTATGAATTTATTGTTCATAGCGATTCTTATTTTATTTAGCATACCTGCGTTCTCAAATGATACTAATACGGAAAGAAATTTAGCATACAAGTATTGCAAATCTTTAGAGAGTAATATGTTTAAAGGTCTTGATGATGAAATAATCTTAAAATATGAATATTTTTTTAATTCGTTTAATGAAGAAAAAACAAATGAGGTTGAAGAATTATTAGACAATTTCACCTCAGAGGTTGAAAATATTTGCTCTTACAAGTTGAACAGTGAAGAAAAAGAAGATTTTCGAAAAGTGCTAAAAAAATATGTATTTAACAACTGAAAAACCATATTTATTAATTTACTAAAAATTTTTAAATTGAAATGCTAATTATTTATTATCTTTTCCATGTCCATGAGCTATTCCTAATTCATGCATCCTCGCATGCTCTTTAATTGGATCTCTTAATTCTTTAGACTTTGGACCTGCAGTAGTATAGATACCGTATCCAATAGCTCCGAATAAAAGTACGCCAATACTTCCTAGAACTATTAGTAGAGTTGGATCGCTAGAAGTTGTAACCATTGTATTTAAATAATCTTCAATACTTTAGAGTAAATTTAAAAGCAGAAGGCTTAAATTAATAATTTATCACATAGTCATGTATAGTTTTATACGCCAACGTTCTGTGTCGTTAATTTCCGGAAAAGATTCAGAATATATTTAAATAAAATGAATTTATTTGCTTTCAAAACAAAATATACAAAATAAAAAATATTAATTACATAATTATTAAAATTAAAAAAATTAGTATTTATTCTGATGGGCAAAATGCAAAAAAATATTAGATTATTTGTAAATATTAAATTTTGATATGGAAGAACAAATTAAAGCTGCCAAAGAGACACGCTCTTGGAGTGGCTTGAGTTGCAAGGTTCTAGCAGGCATAGGCGTATTTGGAACATTAATTTATGCTTTTGGATTTAATTCAAGAGTTTTGAATAAGAGCTTATATTTTGGGATCATAGCGACTTCTTTAAGCACAAGTGCATCATTAGGAGCTCTAGGTAGCATAGCTGAAAGTTCAAAAAAAAATAAGGCACTTACTGAGTTATTAGTAGAATCTACAAATAGCGCTTCACAATTACCACTATCAAAAGAAATAGAATACTCTGATCTTAATGAAGACAACTAGTTAATTTATTATCTAAATAGAAATAAAATTGTCTTTATTTCTGTGCAAAGATTTTAAAATCGAAATAGTTAAAAAAATTATCTTTACCTAATTAAGAGAAATAAATAACTATTTAAAGTAAAATAATACAAAATTTTGTTTTACTTGTTTAAAAAGATTGAAAACTTTTATATTTTTAGTTATTTATAAATTAATGACATTAAATCATGGACTTTAAAAGATTTTATTCTCTGAATTTTCTTGGCAGATTATTTTTAAGTGCAATATTCATAAACGCTATCCCAGGAAAAATTCTAGATTTTGGTGGTAAAACAGAATATATTGCTGCTCAAGGTTTTCCAGAGTTCTTATCNGCGATATTTTTAGTCGCAGCCATTTTAGTATTAGTAATTGGATCATTTCTCTTGATATTTACAAAAAAAATTAAATTGGGTAGTTCCCTTTTACTTATTTTTTTAATCCCAACTACTGTAATTTTCCACTTAGTAAATTTTGATCCTATTCATTTGATCATGAATATCTCTTTGATAGGAGGCCTTTTACTTGCTATTGATAAGTCAAGTACCTAAAACTTTAATATCAATTAAATAATTTTCCTTTTTTATTTTATTTTTCAGTTTAATTATCAATGGTTATTTCCAAATCTTTATTATAAAATTTACTAATTAAATTTAAATATTAAAAAATGGGTAAATTTGACTTTGATGATACTAATAGTACAGGTATTTGGTGGTCAACAAATGTTGCTATCAAAGATGAATTAATTGGACTAAAGGATGATACTAAATGCGATGATTCTGAAATAGTAGAGCTTTTGAGGAGTATCGCTCAAAATATAGAAGATTATGGTCTCTAAATATTTAATATAAGCAGAAATAATCCTAATTAAAATACCTTAAAATTAATTTAAATTTACATGAATTTGTTTAAAAAATAGTACTCTTATGCTGCAGTTTTATATTCAGACATAGACTTCAATTTAGCTGCTTTTTTTAGAAGACTTACTACTTCTTTTCTTCCATTAGCATTTTCAGCGAGGTTGA
>JGI24820J26691_1000616_pt1 | contig 10844 bp, 13 predicted proteins | sample METZYME_5_50m_FD_26691 | JGI IMG/M metagenome (IMG submission 26691) | reverse complement strand
GCAAGCGAGACAGGAACTGCTATTCCTGATGATTGGAAAACATATCGTCAAGCATTGAGAGATATTACAAAGACAACAACGTCTATGGATGATGTTGTATGGCCAACGAGACCGACATAGTATGTGAGATTCCTGACGACTTGACAGATCAACTATAATACATATAATATAAGTAACAGTATCATAACTTTATGATTAAACAACTAATCACAGAGTTTCCTATATCTGATCTTCCAAATGAAAGAAGTATCAGTAGAGAGAAAATAAACAAATATGCATACACGAAGGATGAAGTGGATGCCCTAATTTCTGCTGCAGTCAAAGATGCAGTCGATCAGGCAAGAGAGATTGATGAAGCATCAATGGCAAAACATAATCGTGATGCCACTGTGATTAGTATGATTCTTGGATTTACAACTCTCGCATTATTTGTTGATGGTTTATTAAGAATGTTAGGAATCATCCCACCATTTATGGACTTGGATGTTAATGTATTAGAAAAGATCGCTGACATTGTGGAAAATGATGTGATTGATAAAGTCAAACAAGTTCCGATACAGAAAATACTCCAATCAAATTTTAGATGAATAATATGTTAGCATTTTTATATATTGCTTCTCTTTTTGTTTTAGGGGGAGCAGCATTTTCTTTGATGTGGAAAAATCTTATTGATGTAAAAAACGAACAGTTCCGTAAATATAATGCCAAACCTCACCCAGAGGCACCGAAAGAAGGAGAAGAGATATTATATATTGGCACAAGAGAAGTAGAATCATCATCAGACTTTTACCAGTCGTTGAGAGAGCGTATGAATGAAATAGAGGAAGATGACGGTGATGGAGATATTGTTGTTCGACGCTGACAGTTTCTGAACTGGCACACTTGACTTCTTAACAAGGTGTCTGTATAATAGAGTATATACAATTTTATTATGATCGAAGTACTTGTTCAAAATGATCCGTACAGGTATGTGAGAATGCCTGATTTGCTTGAAAATGGTAAACCAGACTATCGTATTCAAAAATGGAACAATTATAATGGTTACAAAGATATGTACCTTTGTGATAATTTTATGCAATTTAAACTTGCGATTGAAGATCCTGAGTACACAAAGTGGTTAGACCCTGCAGGTGTCCCTTGCTATGTGAAAGATGTCTAAAGTCGCTTTAATAACCGGTATTACAGGACAGGATGGTTCCTACCTTGCAGAACTTCTATTGGAGAAGGGATATGAAGTTCATGGTATTGTAAGAAGAAGTTCTCTTATCAATACACATCGTATCGATCAAATCTATGGCATGATACATCTCCATTATGGTGATCTGACTGATGCCACTAATTTAATTGGTGTAATTAAAAAAGTTGAACCAGATGAGATCTACAATCTGGGTGCTCAGAGTCATGTTAAAGTTTCTTTTGAAACTCCTGAGTACACAGGACAGGTAGATGGTCTTGGTACACTTCGTATCTTAGAGGCTGTGCGTCTATTAGGTATGGAGAAGAAGACTCGTATATATCAGGCATCTACATCTGAACTATATGGATTAGTTCAAGAGACCCCTCAGACAGAGACAACTCCTTTTTATCCTCGATCACCCTATGGTGTGGCAAAACTATATGGATATTGGATTATTAAGAACTATCGTGAGTCTTATGATATGCATGCAAGTTCTGGTATTCTATTCAATCACGAATCACCAAGAAGAGGGGAGACATTTGTAACACGTAAGATAACAAGAGGATTGTCAAAGATATCTGTGGGTCTTCAAGATTGTTTATACTTAGGAAACTTAAACGCAAAGAGAGATTGGGGTCATGCGAAAGATTTTGTAGAGGCAATGTGGTTAATGTTGCAACAGGATAAACCTGATGATTATGTGATTGCTACTGGTAAACAATATTCAGTTCGCGATTTTATTAATAAAGCAGCACCATATTTTGGACTTACTCTTGAATGGAGAGGTGAAGGATTAGAGGAAATCGCTATTGATAAGATAAGTAAAAGAACAGTAGTCGCTGTTGATAAAAGATATTTTAGACCTGCAGAGGTAGAATCACTTCTTGGTGATCCTACAAAAGCAAAAGAAAAATTAGGTTGGGAACCTACTTTTACATTTGATCAATTAGTTGAGGACATGTGTATCTATGGACAGTAATTCTAAAGTATTTGTTGCAGGACATAAAGGACTCGTTGGTTCAGCGATTGTTCGTAATTTAAAATCAAAGGGATTCACAAATATATTGACTGTTGATAAAGAACAATTAGATCTAACTCGCACACTTGAAGTTAAGATGTTCTTTAATATGGAAGAACCTGATTATGTTTTTCTTGCTGCTGCAAAGGTTGGTGGCATAGGTGCAAATAGTTTATACCCTGCTGAATTTATTCATGATAACTTGATGATTCAGACAAATATTATTGATGCTGCTTATCGTTCTGGTGTTACTAAACTTTTATTTTTAGGTTCATCATGCATTTATCCTAAATTTGCAAATCAACCCATCACAGAAGATCAATTGTTAACAGGATCATTAGAGGGTAGTAATGATGCATATGCAATAGCAAAGATCGCAGGGATTAAAATGTGTCAAGCATATCGTAAACAGTATGATTTTAATGCCATATCATTAATGCCTACTAATCTATATGGAATCAATGATAATTTTGATTTACAAAACTCTCATGTTTTACCTGCTATGATTAGAAAATTTCATGAGGCAGCACTACTTCGACATGGTAAAGTAACATTATGGGGTGATGGATCACCAATGAGGGAATTTCTAAATGTAGATGATCTTGCAGAAGCATGTTTTGTTTGCATGGACAAATATGAATCTGATGATATAATAAACATAGGAACTGGTGAGGATGTGACAATTAAAGAACTTGCTGAGACAGTCGCTAAAGTTGTTGATTTCAGAAGGACTATTGAATGGGATACAAGTAAACCAAATGGAACACCAAGAAAAGTATTGAACGTTGATAAAATTAAATCAATTGGTTGGGAACCTAAGATAAGTTTAAAGGATGGTATTAAATCTACATATGATTGGTATAGAACTAGAAAATGATAGGATTTAATGCTCTCGGACAATTAGGAAGACTTGGCAATCAAATGTTTCAATTTGCTGCTTTGAAAGGTATCGCAAGACATCATGGATATCAGTTTTGTTTTCCTCCATCTAACAATAAAAATGAATGGACTGATCATCAATTATTAGTTCCATTTAAAATGGGTGGTACCAGTGCACTTAATGTCCAATATATTGATCCTGATCGCCCAATAGTAGCGGAGAAAGGTTTTGGTTATGATCATGATTTATATTTAAATTGTCCTGACTGGGTTTCAATACAGGGTTTCTTTCAAACTGAAAAATATTTTAAAGATATACGAAATGAAATAATTAAAGACTTTGAATTTAGAGATGAAATTAAACAACCATGTTCTCAGATGATTTCAAATCTTGAAAACCCTGTTGCATTACATATTCGTCGCACTGATTATATTACAAATCCAAATCACACTTGTTTAAGTATGGATTATTATAAAAAGGCACTAACATATTTTGATAGTACATATGTTCTTATATTTTCAGATGATCCTGCATGGTGTAAAGAACATGAACTTTTTTCTGATGATCGTTTTATGGTATCAGAGGGTAATGATCAATATATTGACATGTGTTTAATGACGATGTGTGATGGACACATAATTGCAAACTCATCATTCTCATGGTGGGGTGCATGGTTATCAAAGAGTCGTAAGATTATCGCACCATCTGGATGGTTTGAAGGGTCAAATAATTCACACCTAGATACTACAGATATTTACTGTTCGGAGTGGACTGTATTATGAAGGTAGCGATTACTTTTATTGGGACAAATAAGTATCTGGATTTTTTACCAAGATACTATGAAAACATTAAAGAATATTTTTTACCTAACACCGAAAAGGTTTTTCTGGTATTCACGGATGGTGATGGGGATTTCCCTGATGATGTCAAAGTCTTTAAGCAAGAGCATCTTGATTGGCCTTACATCACCCTTGAGAGATTTAGGATCATCAACAAGGCGAGAGAAGAAATAAAAAAGTGTGATCATCTTGTGTTCATAGATGCTGATGCACTTGTTGTAGATACAATAACAGAAGAAGAGTTCTTCACCGATAAACCTTTGTATGGTGTCCATCATCCATGCCACTTCTTGGGTATGAATCCTCATGACAAACTTCCCGGAGCATTTGAAACAAATGAAAGTTCACTTGCTGCATTAGACTTAGAGAAGTATCAACCACAGATTTATTACCAAGGATGTTTCTGGGGTGGCAAAGTTCCCGAAGTATGTGCTATGATAGATGAGTTAGAAGATAGAACGAATGATGATTTAAAAAGACACATCGTCGCAGTATGGCATGATGAGAGTCACATCAATCGTTTCTTTATAGAAAATCAGGACAAAGTTCATACCTTTGGCCCTGAGTTTGCATTTCCAGAAGTCTTTAAAGACCACTGTAATTTCAAACCAAGAATTGTACACTTAGCAAAAGACAACTCCGCGTATCAAATATGAAAAATGTAACCTTTGTTTCTGCACTCTTTGACATTGATAGAGTAGATGGTCGTAAGTGGGAACAGTATCTTAAATGGTTTGATGTTACACTTAAACTTCGTGTACCGATGTTATTATTCATCACAGAAGATTTACAAGAATTTGTAGATGAAAGGAGAGGAGATCTTCCTACAAAGACAGTGCATATTACACCAGAAGAGATACCATATTATCATTTAAAAGAACCAATACAGGATATACTTGACTCTGATGATTACAAGAATAATATTTCAGATCCAGAAAGAATTGAATGTAAACAATCAATGTATTCTGTTATACAATATTCAAAGTTTCCTTGGTTAGATCAGGCGGTTAAAATTAATCCATTTGATTCTGATGTTTACTTTTGGTTGGATGCAGGTGGATCAAGATTTTTTAATAACTTTGATTTGACAGAACCATATCCCGGTGAAGCAGCGATGGAATCTTTAGAGGCCATGGGAGAAAGTTTTTTGATACAAATGAATTGTGAATATTATGAGGATCTTTATTCTGCCGAGACACTAGATGAAAACTATTTGTATGATAATCGCTCCTATATTTTAGGATCAATGTTTGGTGGACATAAAAATAAAATCCCACAAATATTTAAGATGGTTGATGATGTATTAATGAATAAAATGATCGCAGAAAATAATGTTAATAACGAACAGATTGCACTAGGTTATCTTGTTAAGAAATATCCAGATGATTTTGCAGTATATACAAGAACAAATGGAGAACACATGGATATATTTACGGAGTTGAGTTCATGAAAATATCAATCGTAGGGCCCGGTATTATGCCTATCCCTCCTACAGGTTGGGGTGCGGTTGAAATTTTAATATGGGATCAGAAATTAGCACTTGAAAAATTAGGACATGAAGTTGATATTGTTAATACTAAAAGTCCGATTGAAATCATTCAAAAGATTAACGCTTATCGTCCTGATTTTGTGCACATACAATACGATGATTTTATAGAACTATATCCTTACGTTCAGTATCCATGTGCAATTACAAGTCACTTTGGATATTTGGAGCAATCAAACAAATGGGGATATTATCATGATCGTATTGTTAAACCATTCCAAAGAATCTCTCCTAAAATATTTTGTCTTTCTGATGGTATCAAAAATGTATATGAAAAAGAATTATTAATTGAAAAATCTAATTTGTATGTGACACCCAATGGTGTGAATATATCTAAATTTAGATTTACAGACATGCCAATATTTGGTCATCGTAGTATCTATCTTGCAAAAATAGATTATCGCAAGAGACAACATCTATTTCAATCAATAGATTCACTACATTTTGCAGGTAATAATTCCGATCCAAATTTTAATACTGAAAAAAATTATCTTGGTGAATGGTCTAAAGAACATCTTTATGAAAATCTAACAGAGTATGGTAATCTTGTATTACTATCTGATGGTGAAGCACATCCACTTGTTTGTATGGAGGCATTGGCAGCAGGACTTGGAGTTGTGGTCTGTGAATATGGTGCAGCAAATCTTGATACATCTAAAGATTTTATTACAGTCATACCTGAGAGTAAAATTGAAGATTTAAAATACATTGAAGATGAAATTATAAAAAATAGGGACTATTCAATTTCACATAGAGATGATATAATAAAGTATGCGTCCAATTTTGATTGGGTAAATGTAATTAGAGATAGGTACATTCCATGCGTTGAGGATCTTATTAATAAATGAAAAATTTAGTTGCGATTTTTGGTGGTCATGATGCCAATATTACATTTTATAATGCTGATAAAGATGAATATCATCTCATAGAAATAGAGAGACTTGTGAAGAAAAGATATTTTAGATTGCATGTTGATAATTCACCGGAATATCAAAAAGAAATACTGACATTATGTCAAGAGATTGCCGAAGAGGATTGGGGTATTGAGAATGATTATGAAGCAGTATTGATTTCTTCAGATGGATTTATACAAGTTGATCCAAGAGAAATATTTAACACATCATTAGTAACCACAGTTGCTAGGCATCATGAAACACATGCAGCAGCAGCGTTTTATCTTTCACCATTTGATAATGCACTTATTGTTTCTTATGATGGTGGTGGTGATGATGGACATTTTAACATTTACGCTGCTAATAAAGGTCAGATAAAATTACTTAGAAATATTAAATCTGATTTTGGTGGTGGATATCTTTTGTGTGGGTCAATGATTCGTGAAGTAACAGAAAATAGTAGACACCAATTGGCCTTGTCAGGTAAACTTATGGGTCTTTGTGGTTATGGTAAAATTAAACATGATATGGTTCCTGCTTTTGAAGATTTTTTCTTTGATAGAGATTATAAAAAATTATCAAATAGGACAAATTTACCTTTAAAAAATATTGATAATCCTTGGAAAAATCCATTAAAAAACTGGGTATTTGAGGGGCAAGAGGGATACGATATTGCTGCTACTGCACAGGCAGGATTTGAGAACGCTTTCTTTAATGTTCTTGACAAATATGATACTGATATACCCTTGATTGTTACTGGTGGATGTGCCTTAAATGTTTTAGTTAATGAAAAAATAAAAGAGAGATATGATCGCCCAGTTTTTGTACCGCCAAATCCACATGATGGTTCATTATCACTAGGACATTTACTAATATATAATCCACCTACCAGAAAGATTGATATCACATATCAAGGTTTACCACTTGTTGATAAAAATAATTTAGATGAATTTGTAAAAGAACATAATGCAGAAAAAATTACTAAGAAGGATATTGCAAAATTTTTAAAAGATGGTAAAATAATAGGACTGGTCTATGGTGATTCTGAAGTTGGCCCAAGAGCATTAGGTAATCGTTCAATCGTATGTGATCCTAACATTCCTGATATGAAAGATATACTTAATTCAAAAGTAAAATTTCGTGAATGGTATCGACCTTTTGCTCCTTTCTGTAAGAAGGAAGATGCTCCTAAGTATTTTGATTCTTATAGTTATGAAAATCTTGATTACATGAGTTACGCACCAAGAGTAAATTCTAACTCTCTTCCATCAATTACACATGTCGATGGTACAGCAAGATTACAAACTGTGACTGAAGAATCTCACTCACATTTCTATGAATTGTTGACAGAGTTTGGTAAGTTATCTGATACGAATGTTTTATTAAATACATCTTTTAACATTCGTGGATATCCTATTCTCTCAACGATTGAAGATGCGTTATACGCATTAGAAAATACAGAGATGGACTACGTTGTTATTGAGGATTATTTGTTTACATCATGACAGAATTTGGAGTATTCTATCAGGTCTATAAAAACCATAGGGCAGTTAGATTTGTATTAGAAAATTTTAGAAAACATTTCCCTGATAATCCTGTAATATTAATCTCTGATGGGGGAGATGATTTTACATATATGGCAGATGAATTTAATTGTAAATTCTTTATGAGAGAAAATATTTTTGGTGATGAAAATAATAATTACCCAAAGTTTCCATACAATGCGTATCGAACAATTGAGTGGTGGAAGAGACATAAACTTGTGTGTGAGGAAACTGGATTAGATTACACAATGATTTTAGAGGATGATGTATATGTTCAAGCACCTTTTCAAATTGATCCACCATTTCAGTTGAGAGGTGTTAGAATAGGTAATCAATTTACAGGTAAGATGATTTCTGACATCTATAATCACACAAATCAAATTGCTACACATTATGGTATGTGTGGAGGATCTATTTACAATGCAAAAACTTTTCTTGCAATCTACAATGATGTGATAGAAGATATACAAAACAACATGGATCGTATGATGGATGAAGATTCCTCATCGTATAATATGCTAGGTGCTGTTGATGCAAATCTCACTTATCACTATGCTAAAAGGGGATATAAATATGAGGTAGCACTATGGCTAGGCGAAGTCAGAGAAGGTAGATTTGACTTGCCTGTGATTCATCAATGGAAGGAGCATTATTAATGACTGTATTACCTTACTCAGGAGTACCAATATTTAATGAGGATGGCACGTTTCGTAAGGAGGATGATGTCGTTCAAGGAAGAAGTTATAGTAGTAATCTTACTAAACTTTTAAAGCAACTACCAAAGTTAGAAAATTTACAGAAAGGTAAACCACCATCTCCAGTGATGGCACATATCTCCCTGACAAATTATTGTAATCTTACATGTTCTTTTTGTTGCTTTGCAAACCGTGATATATCAGAGAAGATGCCTACAGAAAAAGTTCTTAAGGCATTAGATAGTTTTAGAGCAGTTGGTGTTACAGGAGTTGAATTTACTGGTGGAGGTGAACCAAGTATTCACCCAGACTTTAAAAAGATTGTAAGATACGCTAAAGATCTTGGATTCAGTTTAGGAATCTGTACCAATGCTGCAAGATTTGGTATGGATAGACCCATCAAAAAAGATATTGTCGAACTGTTTGATTGGGTGCGTATGGGAATGTACGGTTTTTACGAAGGTTATGATTATGATTTAAGAGTATTTGAGGGGACTAATTGTAAACCATCTGCAGCATACGTTTGGGATGAAAATTTAGAGACATCAAAAAATCCAAACATTACTGGTGAGTGGACAGATGTAAAAAATAAAAGGATGCTCTCGAAAAAATTTCAGACTACCGAAAACTTTATTCGTATGCTAGACTGGGTGGAGAAAAATAAAATACCATGTCGAATTGCTTTCAATGCAATTAAAGATGTCAAAGAAACTGCAAAAGACATCGAAACTATTCGTGGAGTGATTCATGAATATGAAAAGGATAGGGGTCGTAAACTTCAATCTGCTTTCTTATCTGATTTTAATTTCAAAGGCGAGAGAAGGAATGATCATTGTTATATGCACATGGTCAAACCATTTCTGTTTACAGATGGATATGTCTATGCTTGTCCTTCTGCTGAGTTATCAATTGAAAACAATTATAACTATGTGCCAGAGTCACAGTTTGCAGTTTGCGATGTTGATGGTATAATAGATTTCTATAGTAAACCACCATCTGTTAGAAAACATGCTTGCCACTATTGTAAATATGCAATGCAGAATGAACTCATAGATGACATACTTACTGATACAATACATAATGATTTTGCATGACAACTACTGATTCGCATCTTTTTACAAAAGATTATTATGAGGATGGAGTGAGAAAACACATCTCCGGATATGAAAATTATAAGTGGATGCCAACTAGATCTATTCCAGAGGCACTAGACATTCAAAACTATTTTGAATTTGATACCTGTGTTGATTATGGATGTGCAAAAGGTTTCCTTGTGCATGCCTTACGAATACTTGGATCTGAAGCATATGGTGAGGACATGAGTGAATATGCAATTGAAAATTGTCATCCGGCAGTAAAGAATTATTTGTCACTTCCAAATAAGAAAATATATGATCTTTTGATCTGCAAAGATATGTTAGAACATGTAGAGGAAGTTGATATACCTTCTGTCCTACATTTGTTTAAACAAAAGTCTGATCAATTTTTCTTTACAATACCTCTTGGTGACAATGATCGTTTCCGCATCCGTGAGTACGAAGTTGACATTACTCATGTTACGAAGAAGGATGAGGAGTGGTGGATTAATATGTTTAGAAACAATGGATTTGAATTAGTTAAGTTTTCATATGAGTTTGGATCAATAAAGAAGAAGTGGATAGATAAATTCCCTTATGGTAATGGTTTCTTTGTTTTGAAGTATGACGACTCTTACGATGGATAAAAATAAAGCAGCATATAAACTTAAAAACATTCCACCAATTTACTATCTGAATATTGATGGACAACCTGAGAGAAGGCAGTATGTAGAGGAGCATTTCAAGTATTGGGAGATTGAAAACTATACCCGCATCTCTGCATATGATGGTCGGGAAGATGACTTGAGTGACATCCTAAAGGGAAGATATCCCCAAGATATGACTTCTGGTGAAGTTGGATGCACGACATCACATCTCAAGGCAATTAAACATTGGTATGATACATCCGATAGTTCTTATGCTTTAATTATGGAGGATGATATTGATCTTGACTTAGTAAAGTTTTGGAATTTTACATGGAGAGATTTTATGGCAAATCTTCCATATGATTGGGACGTAGTACAACTTGCCATTATATGCACAGGATCGATTCATGTCAAACTACATCGGAGATTTGTAAATGATTTTTCAACAGCATGTTATATGATTAATCGACACCATGCAGAGAAGTTGTTAAAGTTTCACGAAAGAGATGGTAAATATAAACTTGATAAT
>JGI24820J26691_1000615_pt1 | contig 10849 bp, 12 predicted proteins | sample METZYME_5_50m_FD_26691 | JGI IMG/M metagenome (IMG submission 26691) | reverse complement strand
TGTCACAAACCAAGAACAATAGGAGACGCAAGCGTTATCGAAGGAGTCACACCCGCAGCAATAAACCTAATCCTCATCTATTTAAAAAAAACAGAGCTGTTGGAACAAAATGCATGAAACCCTACCCGAAGACAAACAAAGAAAAATAAACAGTTTTGTTGATGCTGCGGTCGAGTTTAATAAAACTCACAACATTTTTTCAAGAAAAACCAAAGAAGAGGTTTACGAAAAAGATGTTGTAGAGTGCCTTTCTTTAAACAAAAACATACAGGAGAACAAAACCATTTTAGACTTAGGCTCGGGAGGAGGTTTCCCTGGCATCATATTATCTATAACAAGACCAACAAACAAGATTAGTTTGGTAGAGAGCAGTAACAAAAAGTGCTATTTTTTAAGAAAGATAAAACACAACCTTTCTCTTAAAAACATTAACATAATTAACCAAACAATTAGTAAAAACAACAACATTGGACCATTTGATATTATCACCGCACGGGCCTTTGCAAGCACCCAAAAGATATTAGAGTTAACAAAAAACAACACACACAACTCAACCAAATACCTTTTAATGAAGGGAAAAGAAACAACAATAAACAAAGAATTAAAAGATATTGACAACAAAAGATATAAATATGAAATAATCAAACAAAATATAAGTTTTTATGAAAGAAACATAATTTTAATAAAATTAAATGAATAGAATATTGGCTATTGCTAACCAAAAAGGCGGTGTTGGAAAAACAACAACAGCGGTAAATCTCACAGCAAGCCTAACTGCCACAAACAGGAAAGTGCTGTTGGTTGATTTAGATCCTCAGGGCAATGCCACCACAGCTGCGGGCATCAAAACAACAAACCCAAAAACCCTTTGCGACTTTTACTTTGATGGCGTTCAAATCAAAAATTGTGTTTATAGCACCAAAGACGGATTTGATATTTTGCCTGGAGACGAGAACTTAATAGCTCTAGAGGTCGCCATCAGGAACGACAACAAACAAGGCTTTCTTTCTGACGCCCTCAAACCATTTTCAAACACGTATGATTACACCATAATTGACACCCCTCCCACACTCAACCAGCTTACAATAGAGGCCCTGTTCTGTGCATCAGGCACACTAATCCCCCTTCAGTGTGAATATTATTCCCTTGAGGGTGTCGCGGGGCTAATGAAGACAATCCAAACAATATCAGATAAAAATATGTCATCAAATAGGGTTTTAGGAATCATAAGAACTATGGTTGATATGAGGAATAATCTGGCCAAAGAAGTATCAGATGAGCTTGAAAAGCATTTTAAAGATTTGGTTTTCAACACCCTAATTCCCAGAAACGTAAAATTAGCCGAAGCTCCAAGCCACGGACTTTCTGGTATAAAATATATGCCAAATTCATATGGAGCAAAAGCCTATTTAGCTTTGGCTGGCGAGCTTATTAGAAAGGTTGAGTATGTCTGAAGAAAAGAAAACTTTAAATAGAGGCCTAGACGCTCTTTTGGGACAAAACAACTCAAACCAAAGATCCGTAAAAGAGATTGATGTGATAAAAATTAAACCAGGAAGATTCCAACCCAGGTCCAATTTTGATAACGAAAAACTAATAGAGTTAACTACATCAATCAAAAATCAGGGCGTACTCTCTCCCATCTTAGTAAGGGAACTTGGGCTTAACGAGTTTGAGGTTATAGCCGGAGAGAGAAGGCTTAGGGCGTCAAAAATGGCGGGCCTTAAGACAATCCCATGCTTAATAGATCAAAAAGAAGATCAAGATGCGCTGGTTTCTGCCCTTATAGAGAACTTGCAAAGAGAAGACCTTAATCCGGTTGAAGAAGCAAGAGGCCTTGATAGGCTTAAAAGAGAATTTAACCTAACCCAAGATGAGGTTGCTGCGTCCACAGGAAAAGCTAGAAGCACAATCGCAAATTCACTGAGAATACTATCATTACCAACTTCGGTTATAGATCTTCTTGCTCGCGGCAAGATTGAAAAAGGTCACGCAAAACTTCTTGCATCAATGTCGCCAAAAGAAGCTGAAAAAATAGCAAAAAAAATTGTTAATGAGAAAATTTCTGTAAAAGAGTTAAGTAACATTTCAACACCCAACAAACCCAAGTCTAAATCAAAAGCAAAAGACACAGATTTATTAAATATTGAGAAGGAAATGAGTGAGCTTTTTGGCCATAAAATAATAATTGAAACAAAGAACAAGAAAGCAGGAAAAGTATCAATCACCTACAAAACATTAGATGAATTAGATAACATTATTAGTAAGATAAAAAATAAACAATAAACATCTTGTTAATAAATAAATATATTCCTATAATTCTCGGCTAAAGAGCAATTTATTTTTAACCGAATCATCTAAGCTTGAATATATTAAATCAAAAAAACATATTTTTATTTGTTTTAAATTTAGCAATTTTTGTTGTTGGAACACTTAAAAACCCACTTTTTCTTGCCTTTTCATTAGGCTATATGGCAATACTTATTCTTTTATATTTCTTTGGGTCCAAAATACAAAACACAGCAATGAACATGGGATATATATGGATCTCTAAATGGTCCTGTTTTGTGATATTTTTAGCAGCCATAGGTATTAATACTCCCACCATATTCCTTGAAAGCATGTTTATATTTATCTTGTTTAATCTTGCTATAAATCCAGCGTTTTTTATGAAAAAGGAGGTTGTCTAGAGTGGCATCTGAATTGACAACTGATTCATATATTAACCACCACCTTACTAATCTAAAGTGTGGAAAAACAGATGATGGCTGGACTTGTGATCCTTATGCAGATATGGGTTTTTGGGCTTTTCATGTTGACTCGCTGTTATGGTCTGTGATTTTGGGCTGCGTATTTTTATTTGTATTTAAAAAAGCAACACCTAAAAAGGGAAGTGAGAATTTAGCACCAAAAGGATTACAAAATTTCGCAGAAATGTGCATTGAATTTGTTGAAGACAATGTTCAGTCAATGTTTGGATCTATTAAGAATACACTTGTGGCTCCCTTGGCTTTGACCGTATTTATTTGGATTTTATTAATGAACCTAATGGACCTGGTTCCAGTTGATTTTATCCCAGTACTTGCTGGCCATATAGCTGCAGCTATAACAGATGTTTCATGGATAAAGGAGCCTGATGATTTATATTTTAAAGTGGTTCCGACAACCGACCCAAACATAACACTTGGAATGGCATTCGCAGTTTTTATATTAACAATTTATTACAGCATAACTGTTAAAGGCATTAAAGCTTTCGTAGCGGAGCTAACACTTCACCCTTTTGGAAAGTATTTGATTCCAGTAAATTTTGTTCTTGAGATGGTTAACTTTATAGCTAAACCAATCTCACTTGGCCTAAGACTTTTTGGTAATTTATATGCCGGCGAAATGATATTTATCTTAATAGCATTGATGCTATTTTTTAGCAGTATCTGGGTTGGCGTGTTAGGATTTGCATTGCATTTAATATGGGCTTTGTTCCATGTTTTAATAGTTGCATTGCAAGCATTTATTTTTATGGCGCTTACAATTGCTTATTTAGCAATGGCGCATGAAACAGAAGAGCACTAGCTCTTATTTAGAAGGAGAAAAAAATATGGAATTTAGTATATTAGCAGCAGGCATTTTAATGGGCCTGGCGGCAATTGGAGCTGGCGTGGGTGTGGGTGTTCTTGGTAGTAAATTTATCGAAGCAGCAGCAAGACAGCCAGAGCTTATCCCAATGCTTCGCGGTCAGTTCTTTCTTATGATGGGTTTGACAGACGCTGTGCCAATGATTGGAATTGGTCTTGGTATGTATATGTTATTTGTATTGTAAAAAATCTAAACCATGGACATTAACGCAACCCTCATAGCTCAAGCGATTGTATTTACAGCTTTTGTGGCCATTTGTTGGAAATTTATATACCCTCCAATGCTTTCAATGATGCATGAAAGAGAGCAAAGGATAGCAGAGGGCTTAGAGGCGGCAAAAAAAGCAGATGACTCCTTGGAAGAAGCCAAGCTCATGTATGACAAAGAGCTTAGCAAAGCAAAAAAAGAAGCAGCAGAAATAATTGAAAAAGCAAACTCAAGAGCATCTCAGATTGTGATAGATGCAAAAACAAAAGCAGAAGAAGAAGCAGAAAAAATTATGACCTCTGCCAACACAACCATTGAAAGCGAAACAAATCGAGCAAAAGAAGATCTTAGACAACAGATGTCAGATATTATTATTGATACAACCAAAAAAATATTGGATGAAGAAATTTCTGCTGAAAAACATGACGATTTACTTAAAAAAGCAGCGCAGGACCTTTAATGATTGAATTAACACCATTAGCTAGACCGTATGCAAAAGCAGTTTTTGCATCCGCTTTGGATGCTGCAAGCGTTGATGAAACAAAAGAAGAGCTAAAAATAATGGCATTGGTTTCAACAACAACTGAGGTCCAAAACCTAATTGAAGACCCAACTTTATCTAAAGATGAAGTTCTCAAGTCATTGAGTGATTTGCTTGACGGGTCAATATCTAAAATATCTCAATCATTATTAAATGTTCTAGCTGAAAACAACAGATTAAATCTCTTGGAAGCTATTTTTGGAATATATCAGGAAATTGTTGCTAAGCATAAAGAACAAAAATCTGTTGAGGTTTTTGTTGCAACTAAGCCTTCCGATGATACAACAGAAACAATTAAAACAAGACTTGTATCTACCTATGGTGAAGGTACAAATATAGAATTCAAAATAGACCCAAATATTATGGGCGGTCTATCAATCAAGGTAGGCGATGAAACTTTGGACCTTTCTATAAGAGGGAAGGTTAAAAAACTAATTAATCAATTAAACTTTTAGGTGAAAATATGAGCCAATTAAACCCATCAGAAATATCTAGTGTTTTAAAAGAGAAAATAGCTGGTCTAGACTTATCTGCCGAAAGAAAAAATGAAGGAATAATTGTAAGTGTTTCAGATGGCATTGTCAGAATTCATGGGATGGGCGATGTTATGTATGGAGAGCTTATTGAGTTTGAAAACGGAGTCCTTGGGCTTGCGCTAAACCTCGAACAAGATTCAGTTGGAGCTGTTGTCTTGGGCGACTATCTTGATCTGGTTGAAGGACAAAAAGTAGTTTGTACAGGAAAGATTCTTGAAGTACCGGTTGGAGAGTCTCTATTAGGGAGAGTCGTAGACGCAATTGGTGTTCCGATTGATGGCAAGGGTGAAATAAAAGCAGAGTCTTCATCGCCAGTAGAGGTTGTTGCTCCAGGTGTTATTGCGAGACAGGGTGTTGATCAGCCGGTCCAAATTGGTCTTAAAGCTGTCGACTCAATGGTGCCCATCGGTAGAGGCCAGCGAGAGCTAATAATTGGTGACAGGCAAACAGGAAAGACTGCAGTTGCTATCGATGCAATCATCAATCAAAAAGGGACTGGAATTAAATGTATTTACGTGGCGATAGGTCAAAAGCAATCTACCGTAGCTAATGTTGTTCGTAAGCTAGAGGAGTATGGTGCAATGGAGCACACGATAGTTGTTTCAGCAACAGCATCTGACCCTGCGCCCATGCAATACATATCTGCTTATGCAGGATGTGCAATGGGAGAATATTTTAGAGACAAAGGAGAAGACGCCCTAATAGTTTATGACGATCTGTCAAAACAAGCTGTGGCTTATCGACAAGTTTCATTATTGCTTAAGAGGCCTCCAGGCAGAGAAGCTTATCCTGGTGATGTTTTTTATCTTCACTCAAGATTGCTCGAGAGAGCAGCAAGAGTTAATGCTGAGTATGTAGAAAAAATTACTAATGGAAAAGTAAAAGGAAAAACTGGATCATTAACAGCATTGCCTATTATTGAAACACAAGCTGGCGACGTTTCAGCTTTCGTTCCAACAAATGTTATATCTATTACTGATGGACAAATTTTCCTTGAAACAGACTTATTTAACTCAGGTATTAGGCCTGCTATAAATCCAGGCATATCGGTTTCTAGGGTAGGAGGAGCTGCACAAACAAAAATAATGAAGAAGTTAAGTGGAGGGGTGAGAACTGCTTTGGCGCAGTACAGAGAACTTGCATCCTTTTCTCAATTCGCTTCAGATTTAGATGACGCAACAAAAGCCCAACTCGCGAGTGGACAAAGAATTACTGAATTACTAAAACAAAAACAATATGCACCAATGAGTGTTGCGCAACAATCCATAAGCCTATTTGCTGCCGACAGAGGTTTTATGGATGATGTAGAAATTGAAAAAATTGGTTCCTTTGAATCCGCACTCCATGCTTATTTAACTGCTGAATATGCTGATTTAGAAAATAGCATCAATGAAACAGGTGATTGGAATGATGAAATTGAGAAACAATTCACTGAAATTTTAGAATCATTCAAAAAAACACAAACTTATTAAAGTAGAAATTTATGGCAAACACCAAAGAAGTTAGAAAGCAGATATCAAGTATTAAAAATACTCAAAAAATTACTTCTGCTATGGAGATGGTTGCTGCAAGCAAAATTAGAAAAACACAGGATGTAATGCTACTGGGAAGACCTTATTCTGAAAAGATTAAAGAAGTGATATCACACATTGCTAATTCAAGCTCAGAGTATTCTCATCCGTTTTTTGAGAAAAGAAAGACAAAGAAAGTATGCTTCATTGTTGTTAGTACTGATAAGGGTTTATGCGGTGGGTTAAATATAAATTTATTCAAAAGCGTTATTGCGAATGCTGCTGAATTGAAGAAAGTCGGTATCGAATCCTGTTTCGCATTAGTAGGAGTTAAAGCTTCAGGATTTTTTAAGTCCATCGGTGGTGAAATTGTTGCAAAAGTAGAAATGTTAGGCGATCAACCAGATCCAGATAGTCTGATAGGACTCACTAAAGTAGTGCTTGATAAGCACAAAAATGGCGAAATAGATGAGGCCTATTTGTGCGCAAATAGTTTTGTTAACACAATGACTCAACAACCCAAAGTGGACCAATTAGTTCCATTGCCTGCTATAGAAAATGAAGAATCAGTACCAACCCACTGGGATTATATATATGAGCCAGAAGCAAAAGATTTATTAAATGGCCTTTTAACAAGATATATAGAGTCATTAATTTATCAATCAGTTGTCGAAAACAAGGCATGCGAACAGGCTGCAAAAATGATTGCAATGAAGAATGCNACAGAAAATGCAGGCGAACTAATCAAAGAGTTAGAGCTTTTATATAACAATGTAAGACAGGCAGCAATCACTCAGGAGCTGTCAGAAATAGTTGGTGGTGCCGCCGCCGTCTAAAGGAGAAAGAAATGAGTAATGGTTTAGTAACACAAATAATTGGAGCAGTCATAGACGTTGAGTTTGAGAAATCAAACATACCAAATGTTTATGAAGCGTTGACTATATCTGGAATGGAAACAGTTTTAGAAGTGCAACAACAACTNGGTGATGGCGTTGTGCGAACAATCGCAATGGGCAGTACAGAGGGCTTAAAAAGAGGCTTGGAGGTCAACAGAACTAACGCACCCATATCAGTTCCAGTTGGTCAAGAAACTTTAGGAAGGATCATGGATGTTTTAGGAAATCCAATCGACGAAAAAGGACCTATTGGCGAAAAAGAGACATTACCTATTCATAGAAAACCACCTGAGTATGTTGATCAAGCAGCATCTAATGAATTGCTTGAAACAGGCATTAAAGTTATCGACTTAATTTGTCCCTTTGCAAAAGGAGGTAAAGTTGGTCTGTTTGGCGGAGCGGGTGTAGGTAAGACAGTTAATATGATGGAGTTAATTAGAAATATTGCTATTGAGCATTCAGGTTTCTCTGTTTTTGCTGGGGTAGGTGAAAGAACAAGGGAAGGAAATGACTTCTATCATGAGATGACAGATTCAAACGTAATCGACAAAGTTTCGCTTGTGTATGGACAAATGAATGAGCCTCCAGGCAATAGATTAAGAGTTGCTCTAACNGGACTAACAATTGCAGAAAAGTTTAGAGATGAAGGNAGAGATGTTCTTTTGTTCATTGATAATATATATCGTTATACTCTAGCTGGAGTTGAAGTTTCAGCCTTGCTAGGAAGGATGCCTTCAGCTGTTGGATATCAACCAACACTTGCCGAGGAAATGGGAGCTCTTCAAGAAAGAATTACNTCAACCAAAACTGGATCAATCACATCTATACAAGCTGTTTANGTTCCTGCTGATGACCTTACTGACCCGTCTCCAGCGACCACCTTTGCTCATTTAGATGCAACTGTGGTGCTATCTAGAAATATTGCTGAGTTAGGTATTTATCCTGCAGTTGATCCTCTTGATTCTACAAGCCGACAACTCGATCCGCTTGTTGTAGGAGAAGATCATTACAACACGGCCCAAGCTGTGCAGGGCGTTCTTCAGAGATATAAAGAATTAAAAGATATCATTGCAATTTTAGGTATGGATGAGCTATCTGAAGATGACAAACTTGTTGTTGCAAGAGCAAGAAAAGTTGAAAGATTCTTGTCACAACCTTTCTTTGTTGCAGAAGTTTTTACTGGATCGCCTGGTAAATATGTTTCTCTTGAAGATAGTATTAAAGCATTTAAGGGCATATTAAATGGTGATTATGACGATTTGCCTGAACAAGCATTCTATATGGTTGGAACAATAGAAGAAGCTGTAGAAAAAGCTAAAACATTATAAAAATGAAATCTATTAAAGTCAGCATTGTTTCCTCAAGCGAGGAAATTTATTCTGGTGAAGCAACAATGGTTTTTGCAACCGGAACATTGGGCGAGCTAGGAATCGCACCAGGTCACACCCCATTGCTTACTGGACTAGCTCCAGGGCCTGTAAGAGTTCAAGATGGCTCTGAAGAGAAAACCTTTTTTTGCTCAGGTGGCTTTATTGAAGTTCAACCAGATATTGTTACTTTTTTATCCGATACTGCGGAAAGGGCTGACTCGCTTGATGAAGCAGAAGCAATAAAAGCAAAAGAACAGGCTGAAAAAGATTTATCTGATAAAAACGATAAAATTGATTATGCCAAAGCTGCAGCTCAACTAGCGGAAGCTGCCGCAAGACTAAAAACTATTCAAAAACTTCGCAAAAACCAGTAAGGTATTCATTTAGCCTTATATTGTGAAAATACATACTATTATTCTAGCTGCTGGAGAGGGCTCTAGAATGATTTCAAAAAAAGCCAAATCTCTCCAATCTATAGGCGGGCAATCAATGCTCAAGAGAATTTATGAGACAGTTTCAGACATTACGAATGAAGTTTCGTTTGTTGTTGGCTATGAAAAAGAATCGATAATTAAAGAAACAGAAAAATTTCTAGGAAACATAAATATATGTGTTCAAGATAAGCCGATTGGAACAGCTGATGCAGTTAAGGTTTCGCTTGGACAGATACCAGAAGAATCACAAGCGTTGATACTGTATGGAGATGTGCCACTTATAAAATTAGAAACATTGAAAAAAATGTTATCCATAGACAAAAATAGCCTAACAATACTAACCACTGAGTTAGNAGATCCAACTGGATATGGAAGGGTAAAAAAAGACGACNCTGGGTTTGCTTTATCCATAGTTGAAGAGAAAGATGCAACTTTAGAAGAAAAGAAAATTAAAGAGATTTTTACAGGAGTTTTATGTTGCAACAAAAATTTATTAGAAGAAGCAATTAGCCAGGTCGACAACAATAATGCTGCTGGAGAATATTACTTAACAGATATAGTTTCAATAATTAGCGCAAAAGGGTATAAAATTAATACATGTGTAGCTTCTAACGATGAAGTTAAGGGAGCTAATACAAAAAGAGAATTATCAGAATTGGAGAGTATTTACAGANAGATGAAAGCAAATGAGTTATTGGACATGGGTGTTACTATNTCGGATCCATCAAGGCTTGATGTTAGAGGCAATATTTCTGTAGGTAAAGATTGTTCAATAGACGTTAATGTAATTTTAGAAGGCGAGATCGTATTAGGTGATAATGTCTCAATTGGACCTAACAGNATATTAAAGGACGTAGAAATTGGAAATAATACTGTTATAGAAGCTTTTTCACATCTAGTATCTTCTAAAGTTGGCAGCAATTGTTCTATAGGCCCTTATGCAAGACTGCGGGAAGGAAGTTATGTAGACGATGATGCAAAAATCGGCAACTTTGTTGAAACTAAAAAGACAAAAATAGGAAAGTCTTCTAAAGCTAATCACTTTGCTTATTTAGGCGATTCTGAAATTGGAGACGAATCAAACATAGGAGCTGGAACAATTACATGCAACTATGACGGAAAAAATAAACATAAAACAAAAGTTGGAAATAAGAGTTTTGTTGGAACTAATTCATCCCTAGTCGCACCGGTTACCATTGGATCTAATGCTTATGTTGCAGCAGGATCAGTCATTACAAAAGATGTTCCAGATAATGCGCTTGGTGTTGGCAGATCAAAACAAACCAATAAAGAAAATTGGTCTAAGAAAAAGGATTGACCGTGTGCGGAATCATTGCAGCTGCTTCTAATAGAAATGTCGGTAAACTATTAGTTCAAGGGCTCCATAAAATGGAATACAGAGGTTATGACTCAGCAGGCATTGCTTTGCATCAAGAAGATGGCATAGCGCATCTTCGAACTCTGGGAAAGGTTCAGCTTCTTGAAGAAAAAATGATTACTGAGAAGCCTAAGAGCAAATTAGGTATTGCGCATACAAGATGGGCAACTCATGGAGAGCCTTCAGAGATTAATGCTCATCCTCATAAATCTCAGGATTCAGTTTATATCGTCCATAACGGAATCATTGAAAACTATGTTGAGCTTAAAGAAGATCTTAAGAAAGACGGTTATGAATTTTCATCACAAACAGATTCAGAATTAATTGCACATTTGCTTGATTT
>JGI24820J26691_1000614_pt1 | contig 10851 bp, 8 predicted proteins | sample METZYME_5_50m_FD_26691 | JGI IMG/M metagenome (IMG submission 26691) | reverse complement strand
CAAGGATTAAAAGAAATTCAAGTATTCACAGTGACTGGTAGAAAAGTTATGGATACTACTATTAATGGAAACACATTAGATGTGAGTTCATTCAATAGTGGCTTCTATATGCTAAAAGTTACAATCAATGGACAAAGTAAAGTATCTAAACTAGTTGTTAGATAATTTATTAAGCCTTTAAATAAAGAATGCCAGATAAAATTTTTATCTGGCATTTTTTTTTAATTAAATTGTGATATTATTTATGTGCAATGAACTTTTTATCCAAATTCTTAATTTCTCTTATATTATTAACCACAATTGGATCTGATAAAAAGTATGATAATAAAAAACAAAATCGGCCAAATATAATATTCATTCTTTCTGATGACCACACAACAAATGCAATATCAGCATATGGTGGGTTATATAAAGATATTGCCCCCACACCTAATATTGATAAAATTGCCAATGAAGGAGCAATATTAAAAAATACATTTGCTACAAACTCGATTTGTGGACCCAGTAGAGCATCAATTTTGACGGGTACATACAGTCATATTAATGGTTATTATAAAAATTATAAAGGTGGAGTCTTTGATAATAGCCAATGGACTTTTCCTCAAGAGCTTCAAAAATCTGGTTATAATACAGCTTTAGTTGGCAAATGGCATCTGGCGTCTGAGCCTGTTGGATTTGATTACTACAAATATCATATTTCAAGAGGTCAACAGGGTTTTTATTGGGATCCTATATACAACGATAATGGAAATGAGGTTAAGGAAATCGGATATGCAACTAATCTGACCACAGATTTTGCAATAGACTGGCTAAATAAAAGGGATAATGATGAGCCATTTTGCTTACTACTTCAATATAAAGCTCCACACCGAGAGTGGTCACCTGATAAAAAATATGTGAATCTTTGGGAAAATGAGGAGCTTCCCTACCCAAATACATTTAATGATGATTACTCAACTCGTGAATTAACCGCTGGTAATACTGAAATGACCATGGATTATTTTTGTAGAGAAGATATGAAACTCTCACCTCCTGATTCACTAAATGAAAAAGAAAAAAGGAAATGGCTTTCATATGGATTTGGAAGAAATGAAATAGTTGTTATCGACAAAGAACTTAACCAAGAGGAAAATAAAAGGTTAAGATTTCAAACCTATATAAAGGATTATTTAGCAACTATTAAATCTGTTGATGATAATATCGGAAGAGTACTAAAATATTTAGAGGATTCAAATCTAGAAGATAACACGATTATTATTTATGCTTCTGATCAAGGATTTTTTATAGGTGAACATGGATGGTTTGACAAACGGTTCATGTATGAAGAATCTATACGAATGCCGTTTTTGATCAAGTATCCTGGAGTAATTAAACCCAAATCTGTAAATAAAGACATAATAACTAATATTGACTTCGCTCCTACTATTTTAGAAATGGCTGGTGTTGAAACTCCCACAAGTGTACAGGGTAAGAGTTTCTTCCAAAATCTAAAAAGGAAAAAGAATAAAGATTGGAGACAATCTATGTATTATCACTATTACGAATATCCTTTTTATCATCGTGTACAACCACATTATGGAATAAGGAATGAAAGATATAAATTAATTCATTTTTATTATGATATTGATGTCTGGGAATTATATGATCTTAAAAATGATCCAAACGAACTAAATAACATAATTTCCTCGAAGGGTCACAAAAATTTAATCCGTGAATTAAAAAATGAACTGTATGATTTAAAAAAATCATATGGAAATAATATGAGCTTTGATGAAATGAGAAATATTTCTAAAACAGATTTTGGTGGACTCGAGTCCAACAAAAAAAAATAAAAGTCCTAAATTAATTTAATTTGAAAATTTATATTAAATCCCCAGGTCGAGTAAATCTAATTGGTGAACATACAGATTACAATGGCGGGTTTGTTCTTCCTTGTGCTTTAGACTTATCGATTGAACTTTATTTTGAGAAAAAATTAAATGAATCACATGTAAATACTGATTTGGGGTATTCAATGAATTTTAATGTAAGTACCCCCTATCAAAAAAGTAACAATCATTGGGAAAATTATATTCTAGGCGTAATCAATGAATTAAAACAGATTAAAACTGAATTAATTAACTTTTCTTGCATAATAAAATCATCATTACCCTCAGGAGCTGGGATAAGCTCCTCCTCTGCTCTGGTGTGTGGGCTAATAAAAGGGTTGGCTGAGCTTAATGCTATTGACTTAAATAACGCCGAAATAATAAATTTAAGCAGAAATGTTGAACATAAATATATTGGACTACTAGGTGGTATTATGGATCAATTTACAATTTTGAATGCCAGAAAAAATATGGCAATTTTTCTAGACTGTAAAAATTTAAAATCAAAATTTATAAAAATTAACTTTAAAGAGTTTAAACTACTATTACTAGACACAAACGTAAAGCATAATTTAGCAAACACAGAGTATAATAAAAGAGTTAGTGAATGTAAAAAATCATTAAAAGTAATCAACGATTTTTGCAATAAAAACTATTCTAATCTTTCAGAGGTAAAAGACATTGACCTAAAATCATCTAAAAATGAACTAGGTGAAACACTGTACAGAAGAGTTTCATATATATTAAATGAAAATCAAAGAGTGGTAAAGTCAGTAAATTTTTTAGAAAACAATAAGCTGAAGGAATTCGGACAGCTAATGTATCAGTCACATTTAGGATTAAAAAATGATTATGAAGTTAGTTGTGATGAGTTAGATTACTTAGTTGAATATACTATGAAATTCGATGGGATATACGGTTCGAGAATGATGGGTGGTGGTTTTGGCGGATGTACTATTAACCTTATCAAGGAATCATTAGTTGAGAAATTTGTTGAAGAAGCAGAAAAAGAATATTTTTCTAAATTTAAAAGGAAATTGAATCCAATTGTTGCAAATTTGGATCAAGGAATTCAAATGAGTTTAATTTAAATTAAATCATGTTAAAAACAGTAAGTGAAGCAATAAAGTATAGAAGATCAGTTAGGAAATATCTTGAAGATAAATTAGATGAAGAAAAGGTTATGAACTGCATTAGAAATGCTACGTTAGCTCCAAATAGCAGTAATATGCAATTATGGGAGTTTTATCATATAACAGATAAGGAAATGTTAAAAAGAATATCCAAAGCATGTTTTGATCAAAATGCTGCTAAAACTGCGGTTAATATGGTGGTATTTGTTGCAAGAAGAGACAAATGGAGAGAAAGAGCAAAACAAAATTTAGATTTTTTAGAAAGTATGTTTGATAAACAAGAAAAAGAGGGAGTTGATGTTGCCAGAAGAAGAAAAGTTTCTAGAAGGTATTATAAAAAACTTATGCCAACAATTTATACAGACTTTTTTGGTTTAGTTGGTTTTTACAAAAAAGTATTATCCTTTTTCATAGGTTTATTTAGACCAATATATCGTGAGGTATTATTTTCAGATCTTAGAGTTATAACTCATAAGAGTGTGGCTTTAGCTGCTGAAAATTTCATGCTTAGTATGGCAGAATTAGGGTATGACACTTGTCCAATGGAAGGTTCTGACACTACCAGAGTAAAAAAAATACTGAAGCTCCCCTCAAAAGCTGAAATTACCATGATTATTGGATGTGGTATTAGAGCTAAAAATGGGGTATATACAGAAAGGTTTAGGGTTCCATTTGATGATGTATATAAAAAAATTTAATTTTTTACATTTATTATTTTATATCCAAAACGATTATATTAACTATCTAACACACTTAATTTGACCAAAAGAGATTTTATAAAAGCTTTAGGAGTTATGACTTTATCATCCCCATTTTTAAGCTATGGAGATAATAGTCGGTTTATGGACATAAACTACTTAGATAGAAAGGCTTTAAATGATGATGAATTCTGGAAAACAATAAGGAAAGACTACCTACTAAAAAATGATTATGTTAATCTTGAAAATGGTTATTATTGTTTTATACCACAACCAACTTTAAACAAATACATAGAAAAAATAAGAAAGATAAATTTTGAGGGATCATTTTATATGAGAAATGACCTAGATTCAGATAAAATAAAAACAGCAGAAAGACTATCAAAATTGGTTAATTGTGACAGAGAAGAATTAGTAATAACCAGAAATACAACCGAATCTCTGGATTTAATAATTAGCGGATATCCTTGGGAGAAAAATGATGAGGCAATTTTTGCAATTCAAGATTATGGGTCAATGCAGGAAATGTTCAAGTTAACCGCAAAAAGAAAAGGAATTGTCAATAAAATTATTTCAGTGCCAAATCATCCAAAGAATGATGAAGAAATAGTCACCCTATACGAGGAGCAAATAACTAGTAAAACTAAGTTAATTATGGTTTCACACATGATTAACATTACTGGCCAAATTTTACCTGTAAAAAAAATCTGTGAAATGGCACACTCATATAATATTGATGTTCTCGTTGATGGAGCACATTGTGTAGGTCATATAAATGTTGATATTAAAGATTTAAATTGTGATTACTATGGATCAAGTTTACATAAATGGCTAAGCGCACCCCTTGGTACTGGACTACTTTTCGTAAAAAAGGAAAAGATTTCTAAAATAGAACCACTCTTTGCTGGTCATATCCATGAAAGGGATAATATTTTGAGATTAAATCATATTGGAACACATCCAGTTCATTCAAATATGGCTATTAATGATGCGCTGGATTATTTAGATTCTGTTGGTTTAAAAAGAAAAGAAAATAGGCTGAGATACCTGCAAAGATATTGGTCAGATAAATTGAGATCTGACACCAATGTAATCATTAATACCCCATCCCAAAATGAGAGAAGTTGTGGAATTGCTAATATTGGTGTGAAAAACAAAAATCCAGAAGAATTATCCAAAATTTTATTTGAAGAATATGGTATATTTACAGTCGCAATTAACTATGCTAATGTAAAGGGTTGTCGGATAACCCCCAATATTTATACAAACGAAGAAGAACTAGACTATTTTATTAAATCAATTATTAAAATAGCAGCAAATTAATTAATATGAAATCAAAATTTTTATTTCCCACTTTAGTATTTATAAGTGTATTTTTTTCTTTTGGTCAAGATAAAATCTTGATGGATGCTTCAAACTCCATTAAAATTGATGAATTAAAAGAAAAACTTTATAAATACTCATCTGATGAATTTGAAGGAAGAGCTACCCCTAGTAAAGGTCAAGAACTCGCTGTTGAGTACCTAGTGAATCATTATAAAAATTTAGGTATCCCATCCGTGAAAGACGATAGTTATTTACAAGCAGTACCTCTACAACTTGAAATTAAGCCTGATATTAGTTTGAGGATTTCTGATCAAAAATTTCTTTATTATCAAGATTATATTTCATATGCTAATGGACCAGACAAAAATTATAATTCAGTAGAGACAATTTTTGCAGGATACGGAATAGATGATGAAAATTATTCTGATTATTCAAATTTAGATGTAAAAGGAAAGATTGTAGTTGCTTTAGGAGGTGAACCATTAGACGATAATGAAAATTATTTTATTAACGGAAAAGACAAATCTAAGTGGTCCAACAGCAGAGAAGAAATCAGCTTAAAAAGATCTACTGCAAAAAATAATGGAGCACTAGCATTAATTCTTGTTGATGATTATTTATATAGAAGATATAAATCAAGATTTGAATACAGTGACTCAGGCAGAGGAGAAAAAAGGATGGCTTTGGGAAATGATGAAGAAAATAATTTTCAAGTACTATTATTTTCTGAAAAACATAAAAACTTTCTGTCCAAAGATGGTTTGAATCTTAATCTTTCTTTTAAAAAAAATGTTGAATCTTTTACAGCTGATAATGTAGCTGCAATTATTAAAGGTTCAGAATTTCCTAATGAATATGTAATATTAACAGCCCATCTAGATCACGTTATTCCAAGGAATGGAGAAATTTATAATGGTGCAGATGATAACGGATCCGGAACAGTTGCAATGCTTGAAATTGCTGAATCTTTTGCTTTAGCAAAACAATTGGGTAAAGAACCCAAAAGATCAATTGTATTTTTACATGTTACAGCAGAGGAAAGAGGGCTCCTTGGATCCAAATATTATACAGATTATGAGCCTTTGGTACCACTCAAGCAAACAGTTGCTAATTTAAATATGGATATGATGGGAAGAGCTGATCCAGAGCGGGGCATTAGAAATTTAAATTATGTGTATATCATTGGTTCGGATATACTTTCAGATGACCTACATAATATTAATCTAGAGGCTAATAACTTTGCAAATTTAGAGTTAGATTTTAGATACAATGATATCAATGACCCAAATCAATTTTACTACAGGTCTGATCATTTTCACTTTGTTAAAAATAATATACCTGCGATTTTTTACTTCAGTGGAACTCACGAGGATTATCATCAGCCCGGTGATACAGCTGATAAAATATTATATGAACCCTACAGTAAAAGGGTAAAATTAATATTTCATACTGCTTGGGGTTTAGCCAACAGGGATGAAAGAATAAAATTAAAATGAATAAAAAAACCCTCAAATAAATGAGGGTTTTTGATTTTAATTATTTGATCCTCTTTTAGTTTGAGACCAACTTATTAGCTTTCCATCTTCAATCTGATACCATTCCATGTAGAATCCGTCAGTACCTTCAAAGCCTGCACTTACCCACTCACCTCTGTTATTTGGGTAGTCAGAACCTTCAGGTTTGCTAGGTTTAATTGAGAATGCATAGGTTGTAGTCCATCCCCATCCTGCTTCACTAGCCATATATTCATCATGTTGAGCTTTAATTATGGCCACAAACTCTTCACCATTCGATGCGGTTTGACCATCTTCAAACGTTAAACTTGCATCATCTGCAACATATGAAGCTAGTAGATCCCAATCTTTTGCACCCCATGCATCGTCAATTTGATTAAAAATATCAACCGTCGCTTGACTTCCCATCATAACAGTTTGCCCTTCAAACGGAGCAAAACCATTAGACTCTGGCATACAATTTTTATCATTTTCTNCACANGAAACAAAAAGAAATAGACATAAAATATAAATGTAATTTTTCATATAATTAGTTTTATTGATTGTATCCAAATGTAATATAATAAGGGATAATAAAAAAACCCTCAATATATGAGGGCTTTTATTTTGGGTGGAAGACCGGATTCGAACCGGCGACTTTCTGAACCACAATCAGACGCTCTAACCAACTGAGCTACAACCACCATTATAGGAATGCAAATGTAATTTTTTTGAGATTCTTTGCAAAACAGGAAATAAAAATTATTTCAGTTCAGAAATATTCTCAACTAAAGGAATACGGGCCGCGATAAACCCTTCTCCGTAATCAACATTTGTAAGTCTACCTAAGTCTCTTGCTCTGTACTCAATACTATCAAGAAAGTTTTTAGTAGAGATAGGAGTGTTATGTACAGTTTCATTGCCATCGTAAAATTGAGACTTAAAAGCTTTTACAGATTTAATTTTAGTTTTAAAATGATTACTAATATCAACAATAAAATCAGGTTTCAAGCTTTTCCATTGAATGTAGTGATAAATATTATTAGGTCTCCATGGCTCTTGTTTATTACCCTCTAAAGTTGACTCAATTTTTTCAAGACCACTCAGAAAACAAGCATCAACAACTAACTTTGCACCCTTAGGATGATCAATATGTCTGTCATCTGGGGCGTTACAAAGAATAAAATCAGGTCTATACTTTCTAATTACCTGAATTAGCTTTAATTGATGTTCCTCATCATTTTTAAAAAAACCATCTTTGAAATTTAAATTCTCACGAAAAGAAACCTTAAGTATTTCAGCTGCTTGATTAGCTTCTTTTTCCCTTATTTCAGCAGATCCTCTTGTGCCTAGTTCCCCCCTAGTTAAATCTATTATACCAACCCTTTTTCCGTTTGAAATCTCTTTTGCAATTGTCCCTGAGCAGCCCAATTCAACATCATCGGGATGAGACCCTATAGCTAAAATATCTACTTTCATTATAAATTATTTACACTTATTAAATGCTTGTTCAATATCATTTTGTATGTCTGGAACGTCTTCAATGCCAACAGAAAATCTGATTAAATTATCCGTGATGCCTTGCACAATTCTTTCTTCAGGAGTTAACAAATAATGTGATGTTTCAGCAGGAGATAGCATTGTACTTTCAACTCCTGCAAAACTCATTGATGGATTAATCATATTCAACGATGTTAAAAATGATTTTTGATCAATACTCTTGTTCAGCTCAAATGAAATTACTGCTCCGTAGCCAGTCATTTGTTTTCTGGCGATATCATGATTTGGATGAGTCTCAAGGCCAGGATAATATATTTTGTCGATAAATTTACATTCTGACAGATATTTAGAAAGTTCTCCAGCATTCTTTTGCTGAGCAAAAAATCTAACCGATAATGTTTTCATACTTCTCTCCAAGAGCCACGCCGTGTAGTCACTTAGACTACCACCCAAATTTTTAGAAAGATTCCATATAATCTCCCTATGCTCAGCTGTTGATGCCACAGCACCAGCACATATATCACTGTGACCACCAAAATATTTAGTTGCACTATGCAATATGATGTCGATTCCTAACTTGTGTGGTTTTTGAATCAATGGAGTTGCAAATGTGTTATCAATAAAAGAAATTAGTCCGTTACTCCTTGATAAATCAGCTATCTGCTTAATATCAACAAGCTTTAGAAGAGGGTTTGACGGAGTTTCAATATAAATAGCCTTTGTATTTGCCTTTATTTCCTTTTCAAAAGATTTAGCATCTAAACCATCAGTAAATGAGTATTGTATGCCATATCTTTGAAATTGAGCCTCGACTAGGTTTCTTGTTCCACCATAAATATCATTTTGAAGAACTATATGGTCACCTGAGTTTAAAAACGCCATTAATGAAGTACTAATTGCAGCCATTCCAGAGCCTAAAATAATAGCGTCTTCTGTTTCCTCTAATGCCGCAACTTTCTTAGCTAAAAATTCCTGATTTGGTGTAGAACTATATCTTGGATATCTATCAATATCCTTATCGATGTATTCATATGAGGTACCCGGGTATATTGGTGAAACCGAACCTCCGAACTGTTCATCTTTGACTTGACCAACGTGAGTACATATGGTATTTAAACCTTTGTATATATTTTTATCAGACATGACGTCTAATTTAGCGATTATTTTTTAGATATTTTTTATACTTTGGATACGCAAGAAAGGACAGAATCGAAATAATAATTAGGGTTATACTAATAAATACTAAGCTAATTTCTTGGTCGTCTTTTGCATATGAGTGTAGTCCTGCAAGGTAAAAATTAACACCGAAGTAAGTCATTATAATTGAGCCGAAAGATAAAATTGATGCAACTGTGAATGCAAAATTACTTTTTAAACCAGGAATGAGCCTCATATGTATAACAAAAGCGTAAACCATAATACTGATTAAAGCCCAAGTTTCTTTAGGGTCCCANCCCCAATATCTACCCCAACTTTCATTTGCCCACATTCCGCCTAGAAAGTTGCCAATAGTTAGCATCACTAGCCCGATAGTCATGGACATTTCATTAATTAAAACAAGCTCCTTTACGTTAATATTAAGTAATTCTCTATTTCTTTTATTTACTAAAATCATTAGGATTAAAGAAACAACGCCTAGTATCATACTAATTGTAAACGGACCATAACTCCCTACAATAACGGCTACATGTATCATAAGCCAATAACTATCTAGAACGGGAACTAAATTTGCGATTGCTGGATCCATCCAACTCCAGTGAGCAATCATTAGAATCATTGAAGTGACAAAAGTGGTAGAAGCTAAAGTTAATTCACTTTTCTTCCCAAAATAAATACCAAATAACATCGTAGCCCATGCAACATATATCATAGATTCGTAACCATCACTCCATGGTGCATGACCTGAAATGTACCATCTGGAAATTAAACCCATAGCATGAATTATAAATAGCAAGTAAACAGCATACTTTGATAATTTAATTATGCTATTAACAAACTGATTTCTGTTAAAAATTTGAAAAATTAGTGCAATAAATAAAACCGTACTGGCATATAAATACCAACTAAACAGGGTCTTAAAGATATCATACTTATTGTAGAGTATTTCAGCATCTACTTTATTTTTTGTAAGCATTACTTCTGAGCCATATCTGTTTTGAGTATTGGTAATCGCTACTAAAATTTCATCTGCGTCATTGAAGTCGCCTGATTTTTTTCCTTCATTAAGGAAATATAAATATGTTTTAAAACCTGTATTGATAAAGTTCGAGTATAAGGAATCAGTAAGCATTACACTGAACCTGTTTTCACTTGGAGATATCCATTTATTATTTTCGTCATCAGGCACCGGAAAAATTTTCAAAGTGGTACCTTGAATTGCATTGTAAAGAAGATTTACTCTTTGATCAGTCTCTCTAAACTCTTTTTGAAAAGCATTTGGAACAGCGGCACGATATGCCTCTTCAAGGTAAGGTCCCAACTTGTATTCTCCTCTTTCTGTAAAGAAGTCTACCAAGGAAGCATATTTCAAGTCCTTTTCAACTCCGATTATACTTCTAATTGAATCTGCTTTTTTACTCTTTAGAAAAATTAATGGGACAGCATACCACAAAAGCGGGCTTTCCTGCATAGATAGATAAACCTGATTTGAGTCAAATTCTTTATAATGATCTTTCTTACTTAATTTTCTAAGCAACTCTGAAGAATATGTATTCACAGGCATCATTCTTCCTCCAATATCTTGAATTACTAATCTACCAAACTTTCCTGCCTGTTCTTTGGAAGCAATATTCACATTCAATATAGAATCTATCTTTTCAATATCAGATGATGA
>JGI24820J26691_1000613_pt1 | contig 10853 bp, 11 predicted proteins | sample METZYME_5_50m_FD_26691 | JGI IMG/M metagenome (IMG submission 26691) | reverse complement strand
CACCATTATTAACTTACTTAACATAATGGGGTGTGGCCAAGCGGTAAGGCAACGGGTTTTGATCCCGTCATGCGCTGGTTCGAATCCAGCCACCCCAGCCAATAATAAGAAAAATGATTAATAAACAAACAGTGGGAATCTTTTCAGGTTCAGCCTCAAAAGCTTTATCTGAAGAAGTAGCAAAAATTCTGGGCATAAAACTAGGTGAGATTGATTTAGGTAAATTCTCTGACGGAGAAATTAAGGTTGAAATTTTGGAAAATGTCCGAGGGCATGAAGCGTACATTATTCAATCAACTTGCTCTCCTTCAAATGCAAATTTAATGGAATTAATGTTAATTACGGATGCTTTGAAACGCTCATCCGCATCAAGAATTACAGCAATACTTCCTTATTATGGCTATGCACGCCAAGATAGAAGAGTGAGATCAGCAAGAGTTCCAATAAGTGCAAAGGTAATTGCGGATATGTTGAATTCTGTTGGTGTTGATAGAGTACTAACGGTGGACCTTCATTCTGAATCCATCCAAGGTTTTTTTGATATGCCTGCTGACAATGTTTACGCAACTAAAATCATGCATGACGATATAAAGTCCAAATCCTCAAAAGATGAGCAAATACTTGTCGTTTCTCCTGATGTAGGTGGAGTCGTAAGAGCGAGAGCATTGGCAAAGTTTTTAGATGAATCTGATCTAGCAATTATTGATAAAAGAAGAGCTTCGCCAAATGAATCAGAAGTTATGAATATAATTGGGGACGTCAAGGGAAAAAGCTGTATTGTGCCTGACGATATAATTGATACAGCCGGTACTTTATGCAATGCAGCAAAGGCTTTGAAAGATGCTGGCGCTGCTAAAGTTAAAGCATATATCACTCATCCAGTATTATCTGGGCCAGCTATTGAAAGAATTTCTGACTCAGCTATAGATGAATTAGTTGTAACCAATTCAATTTCTTTGTCCCCAGAAGCAGAAAAATGCAGTAAAATACGCGTCATTTCTCTTGCCCCAACAATTGCGGAGTGCATTAGAAGATTAAACAATGAAGAGTCTCTTAGCGCTCTATTTTTGTAAAAATTAATTAAAAGGTAAGCCTGATGTCAGACGAAATTATATTAAATGCAGATCTTAGAATAAGAACTGGAACAAATAAGACTAGAGAAATTAGACGAGAAGGATCTATGGTTCCAGCGATAATCTATGGAAATGAAGAAGAGACCAAAAATATTAAAGTTAAGTTAAATGAGCTTACTAAAGCATCTGAAAATGAGCTTTTCTACACTCAGGTTTTGAAAATTTTACTTGAGGGTCAAGAAGAAAAAGTTGTTCTTAAGCAGCTGCAAAGAGAGCCAGTAAAAGGTAAATTTCTTCATGCTGACTTTCAAAGGGTTTCACGAAAAACAAAATTAAAAGTAGTTGTTCCATTCAGATTCATTGGCGAAGAAGAATGCGAAGGTGTAAAAATTGATGGTGGAGTTATTGCTAAGGCAATTTCAGAAATAGAAATTTCATGTTTGGCTGGTAATATTCCTGAGGCTATTGAGGTTGATATTACAAATTTAATGTTAAATGAAGCAATACGTTTGTCAGATATTACTTTGCCTGAAGGTGCAGAAATTCCTGGTTTTGATGAAGAGAACGATCAGATGATTGTTTCTGTGAACCCTCCGAGGGCAGAAGAAGAAGAACCAGAAATTCTTCCTGAAGGTGAAGAAGGTGAAGAAGGTGAAGTTGTTGAGGGAGATGATTCATCAACAGATCAAGATGATGATGGTAATGACTCATCAGAAGACGCAGAGTCAAGTGATTAAACTCAAAAAAATCTGTGCCTAATATCTGTATTATTGGATTAGGAAATCCTGGCACTAAATATAATGGGACCCGTCATAACATTGGTAAAGATTGGGTAAAAACTATAGCATCCGATATTGGTTTAGTCCTTCAGGTAAAGAAAAAAATTGAATCTACAGTTGGATTATCTGAAGATAAAAAAATTTTATGGGGATACCCTAATAAGTATGTGAATGAATCTGGTAATTCAATTAATAAAATTCTAAAAAACAAAAATTTCAGTCTTGAGCAAATAATAATCGTACATGATGATCTCGACCTTCCACTTGGGAGCCTGAAATTAAAAATAGGTGGTGGGCATGGTGGACACAATGGATTGAAAAGTATTATTTCGCATGCAGGTAAATCATTTATCAGGTTAAGAGTGGGAATTGGGCATCCAGGAAATAAAGTTGATGTAACCAATTGGGTTTTAGGCAAATTTAAATCCAGTGAAAAAGATTTAATCATGGAAAGCTTTTATAAGTTCAATCATGTCATCGAACTTTTGAGTAATAATGATATTAATGCAGCTCAATTAAAACTGCATACAGAATAAATGGGATTTAAATGTGGAATTTTAGGCTTACCTAATGTAGGTAAATCAACCCTATTTAATGCTTTAACTAAATCTTCCATTCCAGCTGAAAACTTTCCTTTTTGCACAATTGAGCCAAATCTTGGAATCGTGAATGTTCCTGACAAAAGACTTGATAAAATAAATAATATTGCAAATTCTGAAAATGTAATACCAACTACAATGAGCTTCGTAGATATTGCTGGGCTAGTAAAAGGTGCATCAAAGGGAGAGGGTTTAGGTAATGCATTCTTATCAAATATTAGAGAAATGAATGCCCTTATTCATGTTGTAAGATGTTTTGATGACGCAAATGTAGTGCATGTAGATGGTTCGATAAATCCTCTTAAGGATGTAGAAACGATCAATCTTGAATTAATTTTTGCTGATCTTGAGGTCCTTGAAAAAAGAGATCAAAAGTTAGAAAAATTAATTAGATCTGGAGACGAAGATGCAAAAAAAAATAAAATAATAATCCATGCTTTGAAGGAGCTAATGCAAGATGGAAATTTACCAAAATTAGATGGATTTAATGCTGAAGAAATAAAATTTATTGAAAGCATGAATTTACTCTCAACAAAACCAATGGTTTTGGTCGCAAATTTATCTGACGACCAATCAAAAAATAATCTTGACGGCCTCAAGAATTATGCAGAGCTTAACAACATAAATATTATTCCAACTGTAATTAAAGTCGAGCATGAGCTAGCAACACTAGAAGAAGAAGAGCAAGTAGAATATCTAGAACTACTGGAAATGGATGAGCCTGTACTAAATAAAATTATTCTTGCAGGCTACAAATTACTTAATTTAGAAACTTTTTTTACTTCTGGACCCAAAGAATCGAGGGCTTGGACAATGCGCAAAGACTCCTTAGCGCCTAAGGCTGCAGGCATAATTCATTCAGATTTTGAAAGAGGTTTTATTAAGGCTGAAGTTATCTCATTTTCAGACTTTATTAATTGCAATGGAGAATCTGGTGCGAAAAAAAATGGTAAGTTGAGGCTTGAAGGGAAGGACTATTTGGTAAAGGATGGAGATATAATTCACTTTAAATTTAATGTTTGACTTATAAACCAAGTTCTTTATTATCATACCACTTGGCTATGTAGCTCAGATGGTTAGAGCACAGCACTCATAACGCTGGGGTCGGTGGTTCAATTCCACCCATAGCCACCATTAATTTTGATTTAAGATCAAAGATAATATTCAGATAAAAAATTATCTAAAAATTTAAATTCACTATATTTATTCTTTTTTTAAAAATATTAAAATTATTATTAAAGATATTAGTACTAACAAGGCATCCTCGCCAAGCATATTTAGTATGTCTGTTACATTTTTGTAAACATCTCCAACAAATGGAGTTGTGGGACCAAAAATAATGCCAAGCAACAATGAAACTGCTACTAAAGGTAACAATAATTTTAATAACTTATTAAAAAAAGCAGTGAGTTTAATAAGAGAATTATTAAGATTCATTTTAAAAAAGTCAGAAAGGGTCTATTGACCCTTTCTAACAAAAAACAAGCTTAATGCTTATCTGTTAAGCAAACTGTAAAGAACTGCTAATACAAGTAGCCCTACAACACCATTAGATGCTAGAGACTCGACTAGTGAAGTAATATTTCCAATTACATCCAGTCCTAAAAAATCGCCAAAAGCAAGGCTTCCAACAATACCAAGTCCCAAGATACCAATGATAACACTAGTTAAGTTACTAACTAGGTCGCTTAACATTCTAAATGCATTTTCCATAATTTCCCCCTATGGTTTGCATGGTTAGTTAACTTATAAAACCACAAAAAGAAATTGTGAACAAGATATAAAGGTTAAAAAAATCTGAAAATTTGACTTTTTGCAGATAAATATTAGTGATATATATAATACTTCTATTATATTATAATTGAAATTTATATTAAAATTACTTATGTGTCTACTGCTTTTTTGGAAAGTTTCATCTTTCCTCGGTCAAAACCTATGAGCTTAACTTTAATGATGTCTCCTTCACTGAGAACATCAGAAACATTCTCAACTCTCTCTGAGGAAATTTCAGAAACATGCAATAAGCCATCTTTACCAGGCAAAATATTTACAAAAGCACCAAAATCTACAATCTTGACAACCTTACCCTCATAAACTTTATTTAGCTCAGGGTCTTCTATTATGCCTTCAATGATTTCAAGCGCTGACTTCATAATAGATTGTGTTTCACCAAATATTGTAACGACTCCATTATCATCTACATCAACTGATGCTCCAGTATCAGCTTGCATACCTTTTATAACTGCCCCACCCTTACCAATAATTTCTTTAATCTTATCCTGATCTACGGTGATCTTTTTCATTGCTGGAGTATTATCTGACAATTCTTTTGGCTCAGAAATTACTTCATTCATTTTATCTAAAATATGCATACGTGCATTTTTTGCTTTCTCCAGAGCGGACTCCATAATTTCGGATGTAATACCTTGAACTTTTATATCCATTTGCAATGCAGTAACACCTTCTTTAGTACCAGCTACCTTGAAGTCCATATCACCAAGGTGATCCTCGTCACCCAGAATGTCTGTTAAAACAGCAAAGCTGTTCTCTTCTTTAATCAAGCCCATTGCTACTCCGGCAACTGGATTAGTAATTGGTACGCCTGCATCCATCAAAGAAAGAGAAGTCCCACAGACTGAAGCCATTGAACTTGATCCATTTGATTCAGTAATTTCTGAAACGACTCTTAAGGTATAACCGAATTCTTCTGAATCAGGAAGAACTGCTTTAATAGCTCTTTTTGCAAGATTTCCGTGGCCAATTTCTCTTCGCTTGGGTCCTAATGGCATACCAATCTCGCCAACGCTATATGCAGGAAAGTTGTAGTGCAGCATAAAAGTATTAGACTCTTCGCCATTAAGCCCTTCAATTCTCTGAGCATCTCTTGTTGACCCAAGAGTTGCTGCAACTAATGCTTGTGTTTCTCCACGAGTAAATAAAGAAGATCCATGGACGCTTGGAAGAACATCAGTTTCAACATATATTGGTCTAACAGTATCTAAATCTCTTCCATCAATTCGCGGCTCGTTAGCTAAAATACTTTTTCTTACAACATCTTTTTCTACCAATTTGAAGGCGTTCATTAATTTGCCTCTCTCTAAATCGTCTAATTCATCATGAGATTCATTTATTTTAATTCTTACAGAATTAATTGCCTCGCCTCTGCTTGCTTTATCTGCAATTTTAAATGCGCTTGCTATTTCATCAGTAAACGAGTCTGCAATCTTATTCTTAAATTCAGCTGTTAACTCATCCTCTGAAAACTCCCATGGTGTAGGATTCACTTTAGCTCTTAAGTCAGAACAGGCTTTAATAACTTTTTGCATTTCTTGATGACCATAAAGCACTGAGCCTAACATGAGATCTTCACTCAACTCATTTGCTTCAGATTCAACCATTAACACAGCATCTTCGGTTCCTGCAACAACCATGTCCAACAAAGATTCTTTTAACTCTTCGGATGAAGGATTTAAAACATAATTGCTATCTATAAAACCAACTCTTGCAGCTCCAAGAGGCCCTTGAAAAGGAACTCCTGAAATTGAAAGTGCTGCAGAGGCACCAATCAAAGATGCTATATCAGGATTAATATTTTTGTCAGAAGATAATACAGTACAGAAGATCTGTATTTCATTTTTAAAATCTTCTGGGAATAGAGGTCTGATAGGCCTATCAATTAGTCTTGAGGTTAATGTTTCTTGTTCGGTTGGTCTAGCTTCTCTTTTAAAATATCCACCAGGAATTTTTCCAGCAGCATAAAATTTTTCTTGATAAAAAACAGCTAATGGAAAGAAGTCTTTATATGGATCAGCTTCCTTTCTAGCGACCATGGTTGTTAGTACAACCAAATTATCAATAGTAACAATTATGCTCGAAGTAGCTTGTCTTGCGACTTTTCCAGTTTCGATTTTGACAGTTTTGTTTCCGTATTCAAATTCTACAGATTGAGTATTTAATTTATTTTCTTCCACGATTTTCCTTGTTTATCCCCTTAATTTAAGAGACTTGATTATCTCTTTATAGTTTTCCGGGTTTTTTCTTTTTAAATAAGATAAAAGCTTTCTTCTTAAGTTAACCATTCTGATAAGACCTGTTCTTGAATGGTGATCTTTTTTATGAATTTTAAAATGAGATTGTAATTTATTTATATTTTCTGTGAGAAGAGCTATTTGCACTTCCGGTGAGCCAGTATCAGTATCGCTATTCTGAAACTCTTTAACAATTCTGTTTTTTTCTTCTTTTAACAAAGCCATATATATTTTCTCCTTGGATATGCCCCTAAATCTTCTCAAACCTTGCATATCTAAAGTTCGAGTTGGTGTAGCTTATTACTTATTTACATATTAAACAAGATATTCATGCTTGAAGCCCTTACTGGTATTTTTTCCTATTGCTATAAATTGATTTGAGACATCATAAACTCTTAACAAATTTTCATGATCAAGGTTGATTTCAATTGGTCTGCCGTGAATAAATGCTTTGCCATCTTTTTCATTTAATTTGATAAAATCTAAATCTTCGAAAGCATTTTCTAATGATATAAGGTTTTCTAAACTGAGCTCATCAATTGAGCAAGCATCAGTAAGTAAAAATTTTTCCTGACTTGTTCTAATTAATTTAGATAAATAAGCGCCGCAACCAAGCTTTAAACCAAAATCTCTTGCGATAGATCTTATATAGGTACCCTTTGAGCAATTGATCTCAAATGAAACTTTCGGCAGTTCCATCGAAATATTATTAATACTTTTAATAAATATTTTTCTTGCAGCTGTTTCAACCTTTATTCCATCTCTTGCATACTTATAAAGAGGTTTGCCTTTATGCTTTAGAGCTGAATAATTTGGAGGGAATTGATTACTCTCACCCAAAAAACTTAACAATGTTTTTTTAGCTTGCAAAGGATTTATATTTACATCTTTGCGCGAAAGAACCTCTCCATCAGCATCATCAGTATCTGTTTGAATACCCAGAGTGACTTCAGCTCGATATGACTTATCACTTTGCAAAAGAAGAGATGCAAATTTTGTTGCTCTATTAACTGCGATTATTAACAGACCGGTTGCCATTGGATCTAAAGTCCCCAAATGTCCAACTTTGTTAAAATTAAATTGTTTTTTTATTGTTTGCACAACTCTTGATGAGGTTATGCCAGGCTCTTTGTTGACTAATAGAAATCCGCTAATCACTTAATGAGTTTAATAAGGCATCAATATTGTTATATCTCTCAAGACTCTTGTCATATTTAAATATAAGTTTTGGAACTCTTCTAATTTGCATAAATTTTGAAAGCTTAGACCTTATCATTGATGCAAATTTTTCAAGAGATTTAAAATCAGGAGAATCAGAAATTTCACCGTCAATAATGGTATAAAAAACCGTCGCAACGCCAAGGTCAGATGAACATTTAACATCAACTATATTTAGAAATTTATATCGGGGATCTCTAACTTGAAAGGAAATAATTTGAGATATTTCTTTTTTTAAAAAATCTTCTACCTTTGGGACTCTTGTTGAAGACATTTTATTAAATGCTTTGAGCCTCTTCTTTTCTATCAAAAACTTCTACCTTATCGCCTGGACGAATATCTTTATAGTTCTTAATTCCAACACCACATTCTGTCCCAGATTTGACTTCACTAACATCATCTTTGAATCTTCTAAGTGAATCTAACTCGCCTTGATGGATAACAACATCATCTCTTAAAACTCTAACAGGTTTATTTTTTAGGATGGATCCTTCTTCGACCATACAGCCGGCGACTTGACCAAATTTTGGAGAATTAAATACTTCTAATACTTCTGCTGTTCCAACAATTTCTTCTTTGACAATTGGATCTAATAGCCCACTTAATCTAGCTTTAACTTCATCAATAAGCTCGTAAATAATACTATGATAAGACAATATGAGATCTTCACTCTCAACAATCTTTTTTGCAGCACTGTCTGATCGAACATTAAAACCTAAAATAATTGATTCTGTAGCTAAGGCTAAATTTGCATCAGATTCGGAAATTCCTCCAACTCCAGAAGCAACAACTTTAATGGACGCATCATCATTTCCAATGTCAGACATGGCTGCAACAATTGCCTCTGAAGTGCCAGCAACATCAGATTTTAAAATAACATTGAGTACTTTTTTATCAGATTGGCCCATGGATTCAAATATATTGCCAAGGCTTTCATCTCTTTGTTTTAATACTTTTCGATCTTTTATCTTATTTTCTCTAAATTCTGCAATTTCGCGTGCTTCTTTATCATTCTTGACGACTTGGAAAGTCTCACCTGCATCAGGAACACTGCTCAAACCCAATATTTCTACTGCAAAAGAAGGCTCAGCATTTTTTAATTTTTTGCCATCAGAGCTAATAATACTCTTTACTTTTCCAACAGCAGATCCACAAACCACCATATCTCCAACTTTCAATGTACCATTTTGCACCAGCAGCGTTGCTACGGCGCCTCTAAACTTATCTAGTTCAGATTCAATTACAACTCCCTGGGCTTGTCCCTCATAGTGAGCCTTGAGCTCTAGAAGCTCGGATTCTAAAACAACAGCTTCTAAAAGTTTATCAACTCCTTCACCCTTAAGAGCAGAAACTGGTATCATCTGAATATTTCCTCCCCAGTCCTCCGGAGTTAAATCTTTCGCAGCTAAGTCTCCTTTAATTCTTTCAACATCTGCTCCTTGAAGGTCCATTTTGTTTATTGCGACAACAATAGAAACACCAGCCGCTTTGGCATGATTGATAGCTTCCTCGGTTTGAGGCATGACTCCATCATTTGCAGCTACAACCAAAATGACAACATCAGTAGTGTTTGCTCCTCTTGCCCTCATAGATGAAAATGCAGCGTGGCCAGGAGTATCAATAAATGTAATAACAGAATCACCGACGGGCACTTGGTATGCTCCAATATGTTGAGTAATTCCTCCTGCTTCACCATCAACAACTTTTGTTTTTCGAATAAAATCAAGCAAAGTTGTTTTACCGTGATCAACATGACCCATAACTGTAATGACTGGCGCTCTTGTTTTTGGTGTGTCCGTATAATTTATGTTGCCAATAATCTCATCCTCTACTGAAGAATCACTTAGAGCGATTCCGTTATGACCAAGCTCTTCAGCAACTAAAATTCCTGTCTCTTGATCTATAGAGTCGTTTATAGATGCAGCAACCCCCATACTCATCAATACTTTTACAACTTCTCCACCCTTTATAAACATTAGCTTAGCGAGTTCGCCAACCTGAATCATTTCTGGAACTTCTATATCACGCTTTATGAATTCAATGGGTTTTGCAAATTGATGTTCTGTCGCTTCNTTGAAACTAGTTTCACGTTTTGAATAATCTTTTGCTGCTCGTGATAATTGGTCTTTAACATTAACTCGNGGTTGAGTTTTTTGCTGAGAAGTAGACTTTTGCTTTTGCATCTTCTTGGCAGCTTGTTGCTGCTCTTGTTTTATACGAATAGCTTCTTTNATTTGATCTTCTCTTTTTTGTTGCTGCTCTTTTAAGTTTTCAGCAGCAGCTTGCCTTTTTGCTTCAATATTATCTGTAAGACCATCAGATGAGCTTGAAGCGGAAGATGTGGGTTGAGATAAGGTTCCTTTTGATTTAACAGTAACTCCCCCACTGCTTGAGGACGATTTAACGGAAGATGCTACAGAGCCTTTGCGTTCTTTTAATGATTTGAGTATTGCTAATTTGTCAGCAGGAGTAATTTCATCAGTGGATTTGTTATGCGAAAGCCCAGCAGCCTTCATTCTCTCTAATAAGACGTCATCCTTAATTTTTAAGGTTTTTGCGAAATCTTTTACAGTAAGTCCCAAATCAATATCTTCCTTCTTAATTAAACCAACTTTCTCTAGCTTTCATAATTATATCTGCNGCCTTCTTTTCGTTAATTTCAATTACGTCTAAAAGTTCATCAACAGCCAATTCTGCAATATCATCTTTGCTCTTAAGAGCATTNGAAATAAGGATTTCTACTTCCTCCTCACTAAAACCTAATTCTGTGAGTGACTCCAAATTTGATTCCTCTTGAGTGATCTCACCCATGGCTTCCATCAAAGCAGCATCTGCTGCTGCAGCTTTTATTTCCTCTGCTCTNGAATCATCAATTTCTAAAGTAGAGGATAGCTTTCCATCNTCGGCATAGGCAACATCGTCAAAAGTTAAAAACCCANCTCTAATTAAGGCTTCAGCCTCTTTTTCATTGATGCTCAAATTATCCATAAGTTTGGCTTGAAATTCTGCTTCAACTACTCTCTCTTTCGCCTCAGCCTCATTACTACTAATAATGTTTAACTCCCAACCAACAAGTCTTGATGCTAGTCTAATATTTTGACCTCTTGAGCCAATTGCAAGAGCTAAATTTTCTTCGTTAACAGCCAATTCCATAGA
>JGI24820J26691_1000609_pt1 | contig 10879 bp, 10 predicted proteins | sample METZYME_5_50m_FD_26691 | JGI IMG/M metagenome (IMG submission 26691) | reverse complement strand
GATACCAAAACTTAAAATTGTGAAAAAAATTTTTATCTCAGGAATTACTGGAAAGGTAGGAAAACTCCTTTCAAAAGATCTTTTAGATGACGAGGAATTCAGTTTAGTTGGAGGCAGCTGTTCGGTCGCTAATAAGAATTTAAATAAAGATATTGGCGAATTTCTTGGAAAAAAAAACATAGGGGCAAATATATATGACTCATTACCCAGAAGTTTAGAAATCGANGTGGTTATTGATTTTTCTACTCCCAGTAGTGCAATTGAATTGCTTGATATANCAAGATCTAAAGGTATACCAGTGCTAATCGGNACAACTGGTTTCAATGANAGTCAATTAGAATTTATTGCTTGTATGAGCAAGGATATACCCATTTTGTTAGCCCCGAATACAAGTCAGGGTGTAGCAATACTTAAAAACATAATACAAAAATCATCTAGTCTCTTTTCTGAAGGCAATNGCTTCCAAATTAGAGACACTCATCACGAAGAAAAAAAAGATTCGCCGTCTGGGACAGCACTTGAATTAAAAAAAGAAATACTTAATCAAGTACCTGATGCCAAAATTTCAATTGAAAGCTTGAGAGAAGGAAGTAACCCTGGAGAACATACAATAACCATTGGTCTTGAAAATGAATTAATTGAGATAACTCATAAAGCAGAAAATAGATCAATTTTTGCTCAAGGTGCTATANCAGGAGCCAGATGGCTGATAGGCAAGCCCTCGGGCCTTTATTCAATGGCTGACATTTACACTTCTTGATCAGATGGATTTATGGTATAAATTGCACTTGGCGAAAGCCAAAAATTAACACATGTATCCGTTTCAGATCTAGGGTGCCGAAAATCGCTCATTTTTGGTGAGTTCTGTAAGAGCATGAAAGTATAACCTGAAGAATGTAATGTTCTTCGCTAAATCAAGGAGAGCAAATGGCTGAAATATCGCTAGAACAGATGCTACAAGCAGGTGTCCATTTCGGACATCAAACTAAATACTGGAACCCAAAAATGGATCAGCATATTTTTGGCGTCAGAAATAAGATTCACATCATAAACTTAGAACATACGGTTGAAATGATTAAACCTGCCTTAAAGTTTATCGAGGGTGTTGCGGCAAAAAATAATAAAATTTTATTCGTAGGAACTAAAAGAACGGCAACCGACATCATTAAGAATGAAGCTTTAAGGTGTTCAATGCCTTATGTTAACGAGAGATGGCTCGGTGGCATGCTCACGAACTACAAAACTATAAGATCATCAATNACTAGACTTGAAAATCTTCTTAGGCAAAAAGAAGATGGCACTTTTAATAAGCTTACTAAGAAGGAAGGCCTTAAGATCCAAAGAGATATAGACAGACTACAAAAATCGATTGGAGGAGTTACTGAAATGGGCGGTCTTCCAGACGCTTTGTTCATTATCGATGTAAAAAGAGAATCTATTGCAGTCTCAGAGGCAAGTAAGATGGGGATTCCCATAGTTGGAATTGTTGACTCTAACAGCGATCCTGAAGGTATTGATTATGTAGTACCAGGAAATGATGACTCAATCAGGTCGATTGCTTTATTCACAGAAGCCGTTGCAGACGCTTGCTTAAAAGGTTCTGAAGCAGCTACTGGCCTAAAGCAAGAGGAGCCTCAATCAGGACCAGCTATTGTAAGAAAAGTAGAGAAAACTGAATCTAATGCTAATGAGGACACACAAGATCCGGAGTCCAAAGCTGAAGATTCAAGTCAAGAAGAGAAAATTAGTTCAGAAGGTTCAGATGCTGATGTTTCTGCATCCGAAGATACCATCAATCAGGATAAAGATTCTTCAAAAGAACAAAATAAAGAGACAAAACAAGAGGAATAGGCATGACAAATATTTCTGCATCACAAGTTAAAGAACTAAGAGAAAAAACTGGGCTTGGTCTCATGGACTGCAAAAAAGCCTTGGAAGAAGCGAATGGAGATTTGGAATTAGCAATTGAAGAATTGAGAAAAACAAGCGGCGTTAAAGCTAGCAAAAAGTCTGGAAGATCTGCCGCAGACGGTCTAATTGGAATCTTATCTAAAAATAGCAACATCTTCATGATTGAGGTGAATTGTGAAACTGATTTTGTAGCGAGAGATCAATCTTTTATTGAATTTACGTCAAATACTCTGAATGACTATTCAGAAAGACCTGATTCTTCTCTTGAAGAACTTTTACAAAATGGAGTTGAAGAGAATAGAGAGAAACTAGTCCAAAAACTTGGGGAAAATATAGTTGTTAGAAGAATTGACAAAACAAGCGGCTCTTCGGTAGCTGGGTCTTATTTGCACAGCAACAAAAAAATTGGCTGTTTAGTATCTCTAGAAGGTGGAGATATGTCGTTGGCAAATGATATTGCAATGCACGCTGCTGCAACAGATCCTATGGCAATTTCTCCGTCAGATATACCGAGCGAAACTGTTGAAAAAGAGAGAGAAATTTTTAGAGCCCAATCTGAAGATACCGGTAAACCACCTGAAATAGTCGAGAAAATGATTGAAGGAAAAGTTTCTAAATTTTTGTCTGAAGTGAGCTTGACCGAGCAAGATTTTGTAAAAGATCCGAATCAAAAAATTAGTAAACTCCTCGACGATAACAATGCTACCATTCTATCTTTTACTAGATTCGAGGTTGGAGAAGGTATTGAAATAGAGAAAGTTGATTTTGCAAGTGAAGTTATGTCGCAAATTGAGGGTTAAATGCTTAACGAAATAGTTGAAGACGCTGAAGCGGGAATGGAGAAAAGTTTAGGAGCCCTTGATGTGGCTTTTAAAAAAATAAGAACCGGTAGAGCCACTCCATCTCTTCTTGATAGTGTTAAAGTTGATTACTATGAGAAACTTACTCCTCTAGGACAAGTAGCAAGTATAACAATAGAAGATGCCAAAACTCTTGCCATCGTGCCTTGGGAGAAAGGATTAGTCCAACAAATTGAAAAAGCAATATCTGAGTCAGACCTTGGATTAAATCCAGCAACCTCAGGAGATACCATAAGAGTAAATCTTCCTGATTTAACTGAGGAAACCAGAAAAGACTTCATTAAGAAAGCAAAAGCTGAAGCTGAAAATGCAAAAGTATCAATTCGTAATGTAAGAAGAGAAGGAAACTCTCAATTGAAAGAATTTCTCAAAGAAAANGAAATTTCTCAAGATGAAGAACGACAAGGGGAGGAATTAATCCAAAAACTCACAGATACTTTCGTAGAAAAAGTCGATAAAGCATTGGAAGCAAAAGAAAAGGATCTCCTAGATTTTTAACTTATCAAAATGGTAAGTAATCATTCAGACACCTTACCTAAACATGTTGCTATCATTATGGATGGTAATAACAGGTGGGCGAGTGAAAATGGCTTGCCTGGAGTGGCGGGTCATAANAAGGGCGTTGAAAGAGCTAGAGAAGCTGTNGAGTTTGCTGTCAAGAAAGGTCTGTCAACTCTNACTCTGTTTGCCTTTAGCAGTGAGAANTGGGGAAGGTCCTCTGCAGAAGTNTCTCTTTTGATGAACTTACTTAATAGTGCNTTAAAGGAAGAAGTTCCAAATCTTNTTAAAAATTCAGTCCAATTGAGCTTTATTGGAGATTTATCACAATTTGATGAGAAACTAATAAATCAAATGAAAAAATCAGAAGAATTAACATATTGTGACTCTAAAAATAAAAAATTGGATTTAGTAGTTGCTGCTAGTTATGGAGGTAGATGGGATATTGTTAACGCTATTAATGCTATTAAAGAATCTGGCTTTAATAAAGAAATCACCGAAGATGAATTTAGTAATTTCTTGTCTACTTCGGCTTTCGATGATCCTGACCTTTGCATAAGAACTGGTAATGAGCTCAGAGTTAGTAACTTCTTGCTATGGCAGTTAGCATACTCTGAACTCTATTTTCCCTCCATTCTCTGGCCCGACTTTGATGATAATCAATTTGAATGTGCGCTCAAGGAATACTCAAAAAGGGTTAGACGTTTCGGTGACAAATCTAACTTCCAACTATAAAAATGCTAAAAGAGAGATTTTTAAGCGCAATCGTATTAGCTTCCATTGTAGGAATATTGATCTTTTTTTTGTCAGATGAATTTTTAATATATTTTCTAGGATTTGTTACTTGCATTTCTTTTTTGGAATTTCTTAAAGTAAGATTTTCTTTTGTTCCAATCTTATTTATCTTCCCCCTTTTTATCGGCTTACTTTTTATAGCTAAAATAAATTTCTTTGGATACTTATTCATGGCGTCGAGCATACTTATGTACTTGTTGTCGTCTGTTTTCATACTTAGCTTTCCTCTGAACAAAACTTTCTTAAGAAATCCGGTAACCTGGATTGCCTCGGGCTGTATTATTCATCTTGGATTTTTCTCATCTATTTTCCAAATGATTTCTTTTGGAAGTACGGCTATTACAAGTATGAACATAGAGAATGAAAGGTTGATAATCTTTTATATTATTTTGATCAGCATATTGATGGACAGCGTTGCTTACTTTGCAGGAAAAAATTATGGTAAAAGAGCTTTCATAAAGAATGTAAGTCCAAATAAAACTCTGGAAGGATTCTTATCGGCGTTAATAATTACCCCTTTTTTAATGTTTATTATTTCTGGTGATTTATTCAATTTATCAGCACCTTTTGTTTTTATGATCTTATTAATTGTTGCTATTTTTTCTGTTTTAGGAGATGCATTAGCAAGTATGCTTAAGAGAGTTGTAGAGATAAAAGACTTTTCAAACCTAATTCCAGGCCATGGCGGTATATTTGACCGTTTGGATAGCCATGTAGCTGCCTTTCCCTGCTTTATATTAATCTTATCTCTCATAAAAAGTTGATGAAAAATTTATCTATCTTGGGCTCAACAGGTTCTGTAGGAAAATCCACTCTTGAGGTAGTCAGAAGGAATGCAGACAAATTCCAAATAAACCTTTTAACAGCCAATACAAACTTTTCACTAATGCTGGATCAGATTGAGGAGTTTGGACCGAAATTTGTTTTTTTAGAAGATACGGAAGCTCAGAAATCGTTACTGAGGGAATTGGAACAAACTAAAATTAATACAACTCTGTTAACAAGCGAAGATCAGTTGATGGAAGTTCTTGCTGATAATAATTCAGAGATAGTTGTTGCTGCCATGGTTGGAGTGGCAGGGTTGAAGCCTGTTTATCATGCCGTAGAGCATGGAAAGAATATTTTATTAGCCAATAAAGAATCATATGTTGTTGCCGGGGAGATATTGAATAGTCTTTCGAGTGTTACGGGTTCTACTATTTTTCCAATAGATAGTGAACACAGCGCAATTCATCAGTGCTTGGAGGGGGTTAAAGATAAAGACTCAATTTCAAAGCTAATTCTTACTGGATCAGGAGGACCTTTTTTAGACAGAGATATAGATGATTTCGATAACGTGACACCTGAAGAGGCAATTTCTCATCCTATATGGAAAATGGGAAATAAAATTTCTGTAGATTCCTCTACTATGATGAATAAATGTCTAGAGATTATTGAGGCTAGATGGTTATTTGATATCGTTGACATTGAAGTTTTGATTCATCCTGAAGGGATTGTTCATTCAATTGTCGAATTCACTGATAACTCAATGCTTGCGCAAATGTCTGTACCCGATATGAAAATACCAATTGCTTATGGCTTAGGATTTCCTGAAAGAATAATTTCAGGGTCTGAATCAATAAATTTAGATACACTGAGAACACTTACTTTTAGAAAGCCTGATTACAATAAGTTTCCTGCTCTAAAGCTTGCAAAGGAATCTATAAAAGAAGGTGGTACGAGTTTTGCTATTCTAAATGCAGCCAATGAAGAGTGTGTCGAAGCCTTCTTAAAGGGTAAAATAGCTTATCTCGATATTTATAAATTAATAGCAAAAGTATTGGATAAATCTGATATTAAAGATGTCAAATGTTTAGATGATATTTTTCAAGCCGACAAAGAATCAAGATTGATGACAAGGGAACTTATTATATAAGAAAAAAATGGACATTCTATTCACTATATTTTCTTTCATTTTGCTTATAAGTATCATTGTGGGAATACATGAACTTGGACACTTTTTGGCAGCAAGATTTTACAAGATACATGTGTTGAAATTTAAAATTGGTTTCGGTAAAGAACTTTTTTCATTTCAAGATAAAAATGCCTGTCACTACTCTTTTGGTCTTCTTCCTTTAGGTGGATATGTCCAAATGTTAGGAGAGAACAATCCTATCCAAGAAGGAGAAGATATAAATTTCTCTGCAGCTAAATCTTATCAACAAGCCACTGCTGGCGAAAGGGCAGTAGTTACGTTTGCCGGCCCATTTGCGAATTTCTTACTTGCAGCTCTAGTTTATTGTTTTTTGGCTCTAGTAGGAACGACACAATTGTCNTCTTACGTTGGCTATATCACNCCTGACAGNCTATCCGATCAATATGGCATCACCTCNAAGGACAAGATTATAGAAATAGACCAAGAGTCAATCGAAGGCTTCAATGACATAAATCTTGCATTATCAAAAAGGATAGGAGATTCAGGTGTCATAAATATGACATTTTCTAGAGATGATATTATCGAGTCCGCTTCAATACCAATAAAGAACTGGCTTTCAGGTAATGATCAGATTACTCCTTCACTCGCTTTAGGAATTCATCCTTTATTGCCTCCCGTTATTGGTAAACTTCAAGAAAATGGGCCAGCAACTAAATTTGGTTTGAAAGAAGGGGATTTAATTACTTCTGTGGACAAGAAAGAGGTCGTTTCATGGCAAGAGCTATCAAATATATTAGGAACTCTCCCTGATCAGTTAATTGAAATAGACATATTAAGAAATCAAACCTCAAGGACAATATTATTAGAGACCACAAGTTTCATCGACGAAGAAGGAAATAAAAGAGGCAGAATTGGAATTCTTGCGTCAAATAATTTTAATGAATGGCCCAGCGACTATGTTTTCGTTAATAAAGAAAGTTTCTTGCTTGCACCAATTTATGGTGTCAAGGAGACTTATAGATATACCGTATTAATACTTTCATCCATAGGGAAATTGATATCGGGCTCAATATCAGCCGATAACCTTGGCGGACCAATACAAATTTCTGTGCTTGCAGGCTCAGCAGCAAAAGCTGGCTACATCACGTTCCTATCCATGATAGCATTGCTAAGTATTAATTTAGGACTTTTAAACCTTTTGCCTATCCCTATCTTGGATGGTGGACAATTACTGATGATTGCAATCGAAAAAATAAAGGGATCTCCAGTGTCAGATATGGCATTGGAATATACAATGAGGCTTGGCCTTGTCCTGGTGGTTAGTTTAATGATTTTTGCTTTTGCCAATGATATTGCAAGGCTTATTTAACAGCGTAATGATGACGAAGTTAAAAGTAATTTTTTTGATAGTTTTCTTAAGCTTTAATGCTCAGAAAGTTACCTCAGAAGAATCTTGGGTCGTAAATGATATCAGGATAAGTGGACTTCAAAGAGTATCAGCTGGAAGTGTTTTTAATGTAATGCCAATAGCCATTGGAGACAATGTTGATGTCTATGAGCTTCAAAATACAGCTAAAACAATATTCAAAACTGGCCAGTTTGATGATATTCAGCTTGGTAGAGAGGGAAATACCTTGATAATAAGTCTCGTAGAGAGACCATCTATTGCTGAAATCGAACTTGATGGTAACAAAGCCCTGAAAACAGAAGATCTCTTGAAAGGGCTCGATGATGCAGGATTATCCCAAGGTCAAGTATTCAAAAGATCGATTGTTAATAGTTTGGCTTTAGAAATCCAAAGGCAATATGTTTCTCAAGGAAGATACGGTGCTAAGGTAGACGTCACAACTCAAGATGAACCTAGGAATAGGGTTTCTTTAAACATTGAAATAGATGAAGGTGAGGTTGCTGAGATTAAATCAATTAATCTCATTGGAAACGAGTCCTTTCTTGATGAAGAGGTTCTAGGAGATTTTGAGCTAAAGACAGGCGGATGGTTTTCTTTTTTTACAAATGACAATCGCTATTCAAGAGAAAAACTTAAAGGTGATATTGAGTCGTTAGAATCATTTTATAGAAATAGAGGGTATGTCGAATTTAATTTAGTGAGTTCTCAAGTTAGCGTTTCGTCCGACAAGTCAGGAGTTTTTATTACCCTTAATATCTCTGAGGGGACAACCTACGATGTTAATGAGATAAAGATAGTTGGAGATTTGCCGGTTGAAGAGGAAATCCTGAAGTCGCTCATCCTCATAAAGAAAGGTGAGAGATTTAACCAATTTTTGGTTACCGAAACTGAAGAGATATTTAAGAATATATTGGGTAATGAAGGATATAGCTTCGCAGAAGTGAGAGGTGTCCCCGATGTAGACGAAGAGTCAGGAAATGTTGACCTTACCTTTTATGTAGACCCACAACAAAGAACATATGTCAGAAGGATTGTTTTTAAAGGTAATAAAAGAACGCATGATGTTGTTTTGAGAAGAGAAATGAGGCAAATGGAAGGGGCATGGGCTTCTAATAGCCTTATTGAAAATTCAAAATTAAGATTAGAGAGATTAGGTTTTTTTAAGGAAGTTGAATCTGAAACGATTCCAGTCCCAGGCATAAATGATCAAGTTGATGTTGAGTTTTCAGTCGAGGAGGAGTTTTCTGGTTCTATTGGAGGAAGCTTGGGATATGGAGCTTACGGTTTAGTATTAGGCCTTAACTATAATGAAAATAACGCATTTGGAACAGGACGGGCTATCGGCATAGGAATTAATGATAGCACTTGGCAAAGAAGCTACTCCTTTAGTTATGGAGAGCCGTATTTTAATATAGATGGTGTCAGTAGAGGTTATAGCGCTTACTTTAGAGAATCTGACTATGGTCAATTTAACATAGCTAGCTATACCTCAGATTCTTTTGGAGCAGGAATCCAATTCGGTCTTCCAATAAGTGATATTGAGAGAATCGGATTGAATTTAAATTACGATAACACAAGTATTGATACAGGCTCGACTCCGGCTTCTCAAATTTTGGCTTTTACTCAGTCAGAAGGTACGAAATTCGAGGTTTTTAAAACCCAATTCATTTGGTCTAGAGTGACATTGAATAGAGGTTTGTTCCCTACTGCCGGTCAATCTCAATCAGTTGCACTGCAAGTTGCTGTCCCAGGTAGCTCTTTGACGTATGCTAAGGCAACTTACAGGCATAAATACTTCAAACCTATCTTTGATGGAAGTTTGTATTAGGTTTCAGAGGAGAGCTTGGTTTGCTCGAAGCATACGGGGATACTGAGGTCGCACCTTTCTTTGAGCATTATTATTCTGGCGGTATAAGTTCAGTTAGAGGATTCAAACAGAACACTTTAGGACCGCGTGCCATACCCTCGCAATTTTACTTAGACAATGACGGTAATCCTATAATTGGAGAAGACGGCAATCCAATTCTCAATCCTTATTCTTACTATAGAGATGATAGATCAATAGGAGGTGCCTATCTAGTGGAGGGTGGTTTTGATTTTATATTTAAGTTACCTTTCATCGATGATCAGAGATCAATGAGAAGCTCATTTTTTATTGACATTGGTAATGTGTTTTCTAAAGATTGTGGATTTGATCAGTCCAATATTAACTGCAGTGAACTTGATTTAGGCGAATTGCGATACTCTTATGGAGTTGGGGTAACTTGGATAACTCAACTCGGTCCAATGTCTTTGGCAATTGCAGCACCCTCAAATGAAGGGCCTCTCGACGAAACAGAAAACTTTCAATTCGAAATTGGTACGCAATTTTAAATGTTCATAATGCTACTAAATTGTCCAACAAAACTGTAGAATTCACCGACGGTTACTTAATGGGAAAAAATATGAAATTTTTAAAAACTCTTTTTGTTGCAACAATAACAACACTTTTCACCCTAACACTTCAATCTGCTGATTTGAATGTAGCGACTCTTGATCCTCAAGCAGCACTTTTTAGCACAAATGTGGCCAAAAAAGAGCTTGAAGAGCTTGAAAACTCTGATGAATGGAAAGAAGTAGTTGAAGAACTTCAAGCAAAGGCTACTGAAGCAAGGGAAATACAGGAGAAGACTCAGAAAGACGGACCCACCATGTCTGATGAGGAAAAGCAGGACGCAGCTCAAAAATTTCAATCCCTCCAACAAGATATAAATTTCCTAAGGGAAAAAACAAATCAGTTTAGGAACCAGACTCTACAATTACTCTCTCAAGAGCAGGCAGAAAAATTTCAAGTCATAGTCACAGAGTTGATAAGAGCAAAAGGAATTACCTTACTAATCAATAGTAGTGCTCAGCAGCAGATACTTCTTCATGCAGACCAAAGTTATGACATAACCCAAGAAGTTATTGATGCTATGAATGAAAAAGAAGATTAAATCTTTGTGTCTTCCCTCAAAAGTTTCAAGTTAGGCGAACTTGCAGAAATACTTGAGGTAGAGCTCAAAGGAGACTCTAATAAGGAACTTTCAGGCATGGGCTCCCTGGAAAATTCTACAAATGAGGAGATCTCATTTATTGCAAAGAAATCTTATAAGTCTGAGTTGGCAAAAACTCAAGCCGGCGCAGTTATCTGCTCTGAAGAATTTTCCCAGTTTTATGAAGGCAATAAACTAATTTGTTCTAATCCTTATCTTATATACGCAAGATGCACAAGATTGTTTAAACAAAGACCTGAAGTTGAAAAAGGTATTTCCAACTTAGCAGAAGTTCATAAAATGGCTAAAGTTTCTGAAAGCGCATGTGTTTCGGGTTTTGTAACAATCTCTTCAGATGCCACTATTGGCGATAACGTTGTTCTTATGCCTGGAACATTCGTTGGAGAAGGGTCTGTGATTGGAAAAGACTCCATAATATATCCCAATACTTCAATTTACGATCATGTAGAAATCGGAA
>JGI24820J26691_1000606_pt1 | contig 10901 bp, 8 predicted proteins | sample METZYME_5_50m_FD_26691 | JGI IMG/M metagenome (IMG submission 26691) | reverse complement strand
AAAGTAGTAAAAAATAAAGTGGCACCACCGTTCAAGCAAGTAGAATTTGATATCATGTATGGTGAGGGTATTTCCAAAAATGGCGAGCTTTTGGATTTAGGGGTAAAGGCTGGTGTCGTGGAAAAATCAGGTGCTTGGTATAGCTACCAGGAAGAGCGTATTGGTCAAGGAAGGGAAAATGCTAAAATTTTCTTAAAGGAAAACCCTAATATAGCACTCTCAATAGAAGATAAAATTCGAGCCGCTCATGGTTTAGATTTTGATATGGATAATGATGTCGGTGGTGAAGTTTTAGAAGCTTAAATTTTAAGTGCTATATTTATGAATNAGGGTAGCAATTTTGCTGCCCTTTTTATTGTTTTACGTGTTCGTTATAGACAACAACCAAAGCAATCATTAGAGCTAAAAAAAATATGAGAAAATATAATGCGCACGTTAAATGATATAAGGTCTACATTTCTAGATTATTTTAAAAAGCAGGGACATGAAGTTGTTCAATCTAGTTCACTGGTCCCTCGAAATGATCCTACCTTAATGTTTGCTAATTCTGGAATGGTCCAGTTCAAAAATCTATTCACAGGAGTGGAATCACGAGATTATAAGCGCGCTGTAACTGCCCAAAAGTGTGTTAGAGCAGGTGGAAAACANAACGATCTTGATAATGTTGGNTATACTGCTCGGCACCATACATTTTTTGAAATGCTNGGAAACTTTAGCTTTGGNGATTATTTNAAATCTGAGGCAATACCGTTTGCATGGGAACTTATTACAAAAGAATTTGATATTCCAAAAGAACGTCTTCTCGTAACCGTTTATCATACTGATGAAGATGCTGCATTGCTTTGGAAAAAGGTGGCAGGGCTTTCTGACGACAAGATAATTCGGATTTCATCCAATGATAATTTTTGGATGATGGGACCTACGGGACCATGCGGCCCATGTACGGAAATATTTTTTGATCATGGGGAAAAGTATTGGGGCGGCCCACCAGGTTCACCAGAAGAGGATGGCGATAGATTTGTGGAAATCTGGAACCTAGTATTTATGCAATATGAACAATTTAAAGACGGTACAAGGAAAGATCTTCCTAATCAGTCTATTGACACAGGGATGGGCATCGAACGTGTCGCTGCGTTGCTTCAAGGTACAAACGATAACTATGAAACGGATCTTATAAGGGCTCTAATCGAAGCTTCCGCAGAAGCAACGGGTTCAAAGTCAGATGGCGACAACTCAAACCATCACAGAGTTATAGCAGATCATTTGCGATCTACCTCTTTTTTAATTGCTGATGGAGTAATGCCCTCAAACGAGGGTCGCGGTTATGTTCTGAGGCGAATAATGAGGCGCGCGATGCGGCATGCGCATCTTCTTGGTGCCAAGGATCCTATTATGCATCAACTGGTTCCATCGCTTGTTGGGCAAATGGGAGCTGCATATCCAGAATTAGGTTCGGCCAAAGAGTTGATAGAAGAAACATTACTAAATGAAGAAACCAAATTTAAGCAAACTTTGGAGCGCGGATTAAAATTGCTAGATGAAGAGCTTGATGGATTACCTACCGAAATTCCGTTTCCTGGGCAGATTGCTTTCAAGCTTTATGACACTTATGGTTTTCCCTTGGATTTAACTCAGGACGCTTTACGAGAGAAGGGCCGTGTAGTTGATGAAGAGGCGTTTCAAATTGCTATGGATGAGCAAAAAAGAAAGGCGAGAGCCGCGTGGACTGGTTCTGGCGAAACGGCTGATACGGCAATATTTTTTGATATTGCTGATAAACATGGAGTTACCGATTTTCTTGGTTATGATACTGAGGTCGCACAGGCTCAACTTATTGCTATCGTTAAAGATGGTGCATTGATCGAAAGTGCAGGTAAGGGCGATAAAGTTCAGTTAATCGTCAATCAAACCCCATTTTATGGAGAAAGTGGNGGTCAAGTCGGAGATATTGGAAATATTAGATTTGAAAATGGTGAAGCAAATATTGTTGACACGAAGCGTTCCGTTGGTGTTTTTGTTCATTTTGCAGAAATTAACTCAGGAATATTATCTGTAAATGAAGCAGTGGAATTGGAAGTTGAGGAATTGCGTAGATCTTCCGTGCGTGCCAATCATTCGGCAACTCATTTGTTACATGAAGCACTAAGAAATAAGTTAGGCAACCATGTTGCGCAGCGAGGCTCGCTTAATGCAGCTGACCGACTAAGATTTGATTTCAGTCATTCGAAAGCACTCACAAAGGATGAGTTAGTTGCCGTTCAAAGTTCAGTAAATTTTTATATTCGTCAAAATACTGAGGTTTCTACAAGGGTTATGACGCCTGATGACGCTCGAAAACTTGGGGCCACAGCCTTGTTTGGGGAGAAGTATGGTGAGGAAGTTCGCGTTGTATCAATGGGTTATGATCAGAAAAGTGGTAAGGGTTTAGATGGAAATGGTTATTCTTTAGAACTCTGTGGTGGAACCCATGTAAAACGCACGGGAGACATTGGTGCATTTGTGATTTTGTCCGATGGTGCGAGTAGTTCGGGCGTAAGACGAATTGAGGCACTTACTGGCGAAGCAGCACTGGACCATCTTGCTAAACAACAAAATTATCTTACCGAAATCGCCCTAGAACTTAAAACCAGTTCATTTGATATTCTGTCGAAGGTGAAAAGTCTTACGGCAGAACGAAAATCTCTGGTTAATGAGCTTTCTCAGTTGAGGAAAGATATGGCATTAGCGGAAGGTGCCGGAGAAAGCGATGAATTAGAAAGTGAAGATTTGTCGGGTGTGAATTTTGTAGTAAAGAACTTAAATGGTATACCTGGGAAAGAGCTGCCTAGCCTAATAGACGGTTACAAGCAGAAGCTTTCAAAAGGAGTTATACTACTTATTTCAGATAACGATGGGAAAGTTGCAATTGCTTCAGGGGTTACGAGTGACTTATTACCGAGCGTTTCTGCTGTAGATGTGGTCAAGGCAGTTGCCGCTAAGCTTGGGGGTAAAGGAGGCGGCGGTAGGCCAGATTTAGCTCAGGCAGGTGGATCTAGTATGGAAGGTATTGCTTCTGCCATAGACGCAGTCAAATCGTTGATTATCTCGAGATAAAACTACAAATTTACCTTACTAATTTTACAGTTTAATTACTGCGTGCTTGCTTTTTTCTCTCATGAGTATCCAGAAAACGCTTGCGTAATCTGATATTTGCCGGTGTTACTTCAACAAGCTCATCATTATTTATATAGGATATAGCTTGCTCTAGGGAAAATTTAATGTGTGGCGTTAGTCTAACGGCTTCATCGGTGCCTGAAGCCCTAACGTTGGTAAGTTTTTTCCCTTTAAGTGGGTTTACCTCTAGGTCGTTGTCACGGGCATGTTCACCGATCACCATTCCCTTGTATACTTTGGTCTGTGGTCCAACGAACATTTTTCCTCGTTCTTCGAGGTTCCAAAGGGCGTATGCTACAGTTTCTCCATTTTCTATGGAGATCAAGACACCGGCACGCCGTCCCTCTATCGTGCCTTTGTAGGGTGCCCATCCGCTGAAGACCCTATTCATAACGCCAGTGCCTCGTGTATCGGTAAGAAATTCTCCATGGTAGCCGATTAAACCTCTTGCAGGGACGTGAGCAATCAATCTTGTTTTCCCTACTCCAGAAGGCTTCATTTCAACTAAATCACCCTTCCTTGGTCCAGTAATTTTTTCTATAACCGCGCCTGTATATTCTTCATCAACGTCAATTGTTACTTCTTCTATTGGTTCTAATTTCTGGCCGTCTTCTTCTTTCATCAATACTTGAGGTCTAGAAATTGAGAGTTCAAAACCTTCACGCCGCATATTTTCAATTAAAACACCCATTTGCAACTCACCGCGCCCAGCAACTTCAAACGCATCACCGCTTGGAGTATCTTTTATTTTTATCGCCACGTTACTTTCAGCTTCTTTCATTAATCTATCTCTAATTACGCGGCTTTGAACTTTAGAGCCCTCTCTTCCCGCAAGTGGACTGTCATTAATTCCAAAAGTAACGGTTATTGTTGGAGGATCTATGGGCTGACTTTCTAGTGGCGTATCTACTGCCAGAGCGCAAATTGTGTCAGCAACGGTTGCCTTAGTCATGCCAGCAAGTGATACGATGTCACCGGCAACGCCCTCGTCAATGTCTTGATGGCCAAGACCTCGGAATGCTCTGATTTTACTGATTCTAAATTGTTCTATTTTCTGGCTAGATCTGCTTATTGCCTGAACTGTGGAGCCAACTTTTATAATCCCACTTTCAATACGACCAGTAAGAATTCTGCCTACAAAAGGATCACTCCCTAGCGTTGTCGCTAGCATTCTAAAATCATCCTCAATATGCTCTGCCTGTCGCGGGGGTGGAACATGATTAATTATCAGATCAAATAGGGCGCTAAGATCTTTTCGCGGCCCGTTTAAGTCATGATCTGCCCAGCCAGATCTCCCTGAGGCATACATATGAGGAAAGTCTAATTGATCGTCGCTTGCGCCAAGATTTGCAAAAAGGTCAAAACACTCATCTAGAGCTCTATCTGGCTCGGCATCACCTTTGTCCACTTTGTTTAAAACAACGATAGGTCTCAGACCCAAGTTTAGGGCTTTTGAAGTGACAAATTTTGTTTGAGGCATCGGTCCCTCTGCCGCATCTACAAGCAAGACAACTCCGTCAACCATCGATAAAATACGTTCTACTTCTCCACCAAAATCAGCATGTCCTGGAGTATCAACTATATTTATTCTGTTACTTTTCCACTCGACAGAAGTTGCCTTAGCTAGAATAGTTATTCCCCGTTCTCGTTCGAGATCATTACTGTCTAGTGCACGCTCTGTAATGTTTTGATTTTCTCTAAATGCTCCAGATTGTTTTAACAATTCATCAACTAAAGTTGTTTTTCCGTGATCGACGTGAGCAATTATTGCGATGTTTCTTAATGTCATTTAGAGGGCCTGTTCTATATTTTAGGGCCACCTATATTGATTTCTGTCGAAATACCACCCGTTAATGTGAGTGTGTGGATGAAAAAAGATGATTTAATAAGGTTCCTTAAGCTATAAACATTGTTCCAAATTGTAGCTTAGGGCTTATTGTTGAGACTAAATCTGTAAATGAATATTAAATGTTGATCGAATTTTACCATCAGTTTCGGCATCCAATGCTGCTGGTGACCTTTTACTCAGTATTTCGTTCTTTTTAGCAATTGCCTTTTCTAGCAAATCTGGTTTTCCGAGCTCTAGCCATTCCTTTGGTGATGTTCTGTCACCTAAATCTGGATATATATACTCGGTTTGCATCAGATTTAACGTTTGCTCCGAACCAAGATAATGTCCAGGTCCCTCAATGCAGGTCGCACGAATTACATCTAAGCTGACACTATCTTCTGTAACTTCAATTCCTCTAACACATCTCAGAGCCTGGCCTATAAGATCATTTCCTAAAATTAAACTTTCTAAACAGAATCCCAACAGAGAAGCGTGCATTCCTGCTGCTTCATAAACCATATTCAAGCCGGATAAACCGGCCATAACATTTGAGGTCGCCTGCTCCCACCCGGCTTGCATATCTGGTAATTTTGCGTCCGCAATGCCCGCAGCTGCACCGCCTGGTAGATCATAGAACCTATGCATCTGCGCACATCCAGCGCTAAGTAAAGCCTGTTCCCCACTGCCGCCTGACATCGCTCCTGTTCTTAAGTCTGAGACAAAGGGCCATGTTCCAAAAATAGCTGGGAAGCTTGGCGATATAGAATTTACATAAATCAAACCTGCTAAACATTCAGCAACTGCTTGAACTATAGCCCCGGCAATCGGGGCAGGTGCAGTGGCCCCAGCTTGTCCAGCTGACAAAAGAAGAATTGGCATGCCGCCGTTAATACATTCTTCCATAACTTTACAACTTTCTGTTGCGAATTTCATCGGCGGGACAACAAAACAATTTGAATTTGAAACAAATGGCCTTTCCCTCCATTTTTTCTCTCCACCAGACATTATCGAAAGCATTTCTAAAGCGTCTCGTGCATAAGCTGGCTCCGTGAAAGATGTTCCAATATGTTTTGTTGTTCCAGTGCAGCAGGCATAAACGGTATTTAAATCCATTTCCCTGTTATCAATTATATCGCGGGCTACCATTGGTCTTTGCACAAAGTGAATATTATCGAGCTCGTGGGCTATTCTGGCGGCATCATGTAAATCCTGAATTGTACTATCTCGGTAGTCCTGACTTTCCAGATCGACGAGATGCACAGCGGCACCAGCGGTTCCATAATGAACTCTGGTACTTGTCAAATCCAGGTCATAATCAGGGTCCCTTGCACACAAAGTGATATCTCGTTTTGCAATGGAAAGCATGTCTTCTACGAGACTACGAGGAAATCTAATACGCCCATCATCCCCAAAAATTGCGCCAGCCTTCACCATACTTTTCATTCCGCTTTCGGGAACATCTCCTAAACCGATAGTTTCCAGCGCATCTAATGCGGCAGAATGAATCCGCTTCTCTCCTGCTTCAGTAAGTGGATTGTAAGAATTGCTTTTCATACCTGCTCTTACAGGTTTTAAGTCTGGTGAGAGGGGGGCTGATCGTGCTGCTCGCCGTGCATTTCTGCCACCTGATCGGCGGCTAGTTTTATCTGTCATTTTATGGATCCTTATTTAATAATCTTAAAGAAACTAAAAGCTATGACGGCCTGCCTCTAGCAGCTCTACCACGATTGGCACCAATCGTGATAATTACCAAATAAATTTTGGATCTTTGATTTTGCACAATAGTAAACCTTGCTTAACTAATTTTTGACAAAGCATACATTTTGTCAGCGATCTATCCTAATAACGACTAATGTCGTTTTTACCCAAAAAGCAAATTAATTGAGAGTTCTTAATTTGTCTGCTAAAGTTGCAACTACTGGAAATTTAATTTTCCTAAAACAGCTTCCATGCTTCTGGCTTCTATGTTTTTGTTGATTAAGTTTTGGGTCAAATTTTTTTTGGATTTTGAATGTATTTTTCGCGTCTTTCTCTAAATTTTATAATAGTAATTTTTTGCGCCTGCTTTGCTAAGGCAGATGCTATTTCTGATTTATATGATGCGCTTCAAATGGATCGTGTAAATGAAATAATTCGGGCTGAAGGTATCCGTGATGCGCGGGGTACCGGAGAGGCTTATTTATCTACAAATTCAGTTGAGCGTTTTGTTGAGCAAGCAAAGTCAGTTTACCAATTGGATAATATGGAAAAAGATTTCAAGCGACTTCTGACTGAAAATTTATCCACCTCAGAAGCGAATGAAATATTGTTGTTCTATCGGCTCCCTATCGGAAAGCTCGCATCAGAATTAGAGGTAAGTGCAAGGGTAGCAATCTCGGAAACTGAGATAGAGGAAATGGCAAAAACCATGCTCAAAGAAGCTAAAGCCATAAAAAATACACGCCTTAATGAAATTGAGTCCGTAATTAAAATCCTTGAGCTCGTCGAGCAAAATTTAATTGGGGCATACGCAGCTCAGTTTGCTTTTATGTACGAGCTGTCTAAGCTTGGCGTTTTAGACCTCAGCCGACAAGAGATGATTGATATAATAACTAATGATGAAGAAAAACTCAAAGGTGAAATATTGGAGTGGCTTATGGCCTTTTCTCATATGGCCTACGCACCTATGAGCGACGAAGAGTTTCGTGTTTATAATGACTTTTCAAAATCAGATCTTGGCATTTTACTGAATAAAGCTCTTTTTGCCGTGTATAATGAGATGGCGAAGGATCAATCTCAGAGCCTTGCAAATATACTAGGAGAGTTCATGAAATCTGAGGAATTATGATTAAAAATAATCGTGGAAGTGTTGACTTCTCAGCGGATTGTTGTAATAGCCCTCAGGTCAGGTGTTTTTCTGATTAACAACGCCGCGAGGCGCGCAGTTTTAGGCACAGCATTTAGTTGTAAACGTTCTTTAATAGAAGGCCAAAAGACGCGAAAAAAAGGATGATAACGTTGTTTGCTGTAATCAAGACAGGTGGTAAACAGTATAAAGTTCAAACCGGTGATTTGCTCAGGCTCGAGAAGCTTGCGGCACATGCTGGAGACAAAGTACAGTTTAACGAAATTATGCTGCTCGGCGGAGATAAAACGGTGGTTGGCACACCATTGGTCAGTGGAGCTGCAGTTCAAGCAGATGTAGTTGATCAGATTAAGGGTGTGAAAACCATCAAATTCGTCAAACGCAGAAGAAAGCATGGCTCACAAAGAACACGAGGTCATCGCCAGCATTTAACCTTGGTGCGTATTACCGATATTTTGGCTTCAGGTGCAGAAAAGTCAGGGGTAAAGTCCGCAGTAGGAGCTCGTTCCGGAGCTGCTGAGATGGAACAAGCCCCAGCACAGTCCAAACCAAAAGTAAAAATTGCTTCTGATGATAAGCAAGTAAAGAAAAAAACTGATGCTAAGAGTGCTTCAAAAGCAAAAAATGACGTTCAGCCAAAAGCTGCTTCGAAAAAGATCACGGACGACTTAAAGCAGTTGTCTGGCGTGGGTCCTGCTCTTGAGAAAAAACTCAATGGAGCGGGTGTAACATCATTTTCACAAATAGCTGCGTGGACAGCTAAGGATGTTGCTGCTATTGATGACTCTCTCTCTTTAAAAGGTAAAGTAGATAAAGAGGGTTGGGTTAAGCAGGCAAAGAAATTGTCTAAGTAGGAGGACGGATAGATATGGCTCATAAAAAAGCAGGTGGTTCGTCACGTAACGGCCGAGATTCCGCCGGGCGCCGGCTCGGTGTAAAAATATTTGGCGGTCAGAAAGTGATCGCAGGTAATATAATTGTGAGACAAAGGGGAACAAAAATGTTTCCTGGTGCAGGGGTTGGTATGGGTAAAGACCATACAATATTCGCTACTGCTGAAGGCAAAGTACAGTTTAAGAAAGGCCTCAAGGGCAGGACTTTTATATCAGTTTTACCGGTTGTTGAAGCAGCAGAATAATTATCAGAATTTTGTTTACATTTCAGGGATCGGCTCAGCTCGGTCCCTTTTTTAATTATGTTTATATGAACTAGATTATGATTAATTTGTCGTTTATACCTTTTGCGTTTTCCCAAGTTGCTACTCCAGGCCCAGCAAATATGGCTATGATGGCAACGGGTGCACGGTTTGGGTTTCGTGCAGCTCTTCCCTTTGTAGCTGGTGTTATTTTGGGAAAGCAATTAATTATTTGGCCAATTGGATACGGTATTATGGAAGTCGCTTCTCAAGTACCGTTTCTATTTGAAATTTTAAAATTTTTGTCTGCTCTCTATATAATTTGGTTGGCTTGGCGTGTAGCAAATATGCGTCTGAGTTCTGGTGAACCTTCTTTAGATGCACCTGGCTTTTGGTCCGGTTTGTTGGTTCATCCACTAAACCCTAAAGCATGGGCTATGATACTTGTTGGTTTTACAAATTTTGTGGAGAGCGATACTGCAACTTTTTATGCTACATTATACATAGCTGCTTCTTTATTAATTATTCAGATTATTTGTCATCCGATATGGACTTTATTCGGAGATCGCATCGCAAAGTTTATAATTGGAAAGAAATACGAACGCGTCTTTATGTGGTTTTTAGCGCTGGTTACAGTCATTTTTGTACTTATGGCATTATTTGCATGAGTAAATAAGACTACATCGCAAATGACATTCGAAATTAATCATAAATTTTGAAAACAAAGCATAATTTATTGAGATCTTGAGCATTTACAGTAAAGCGGCTAATGCTCTATTTAACGACTGAACGAGTTCCTCAAGAATGAAATTTCTAGATTTAGCAAAAGTATTTATTAGATCGGGCTCTGGGGGTGCTGGAGCAATAAGTTTCAGGCGCGAAAAATTTATTGAATATGGTGGTCCTGATGGTGGTGACGGTGGACGCGGCGGTTCAGTATGGGCGCAATCGGCAGATGGTCTGAACACTTTGATAGATTTTCGATATCAACAACATTTCTTTGCAGAAAATGGTAAATCTGGAATGGGCAAGCAGCGTTCTGGGGCAAGTGGTGCTGATAAAATATTAAGCGTTCCAGTCGGTACAGAGATTCTTGATGAAGACAAGGAAACAATATTGGCTGATCTTACTGAGATTGGACAGCGTGTTCTTTTGGCAAAGGGTGGGAACGGTGGTTTTGGAAATTTACATTTTAAAACATCAGTAAATCAGGCACCACGTCGTTCGAACCCGGGTCAAGAAGGAGTTGAGCGAACAATCTGGCTACGTCTGAAATTAATCGCTGACGTTGGATTGCTTGGTATGCCTAACGCTGGTAAGTCAACATTTTTGGCAGCGACATCAAATGCAAGACCTAAGATTGCAGACTATCCATTCACCACTCTGACGCCAAACTTAGGCGTGGTTGGGGTGGATCAGACAGAATTGGTAGTTGCAGATGTGCCTGGTTTAATTGAAGGAGCAAACGAGGGACGCGGATTAGGCGATCTATTTTTAGGACATATTGAAAGATGTGCCGTTCTTTTACATCTTGTTGATTGTACTTCGGGTGACCCAATAAAAGACTATTTTACAATTGTTAATGAAATTGAAGCTTACGGAAGTAAGTTAACATCGAAACCGCGTCTTACAGTCCTAAATAAAATTGACGCTCTTGACGAAGAGGACAAGTTGCTTCTTAGGCAAGAGTTTGCCGAAAAGGTAAGTTCCAGTGTGCTAGTTATGTCAGCCGTGAGTGGTGAGAATGTTCAAAATGTATTGCGACAGCTTAAAAAATTTGTAATCACAGATGTTTGCAACGAAAATTCTCTAAGCGAGACTGAAAAGGACGATTCACCATGGAATTTTTAAGTGGTGCAGCGAGGGTCGTTATAAAGATCGGCTCCTCTCTTTTGGTGGATGAACGAACAAGTTCCATTAGATCTGAGTGGCTTCAA
>JGI24820J26691_1000604_pt1 | contig 10912 bp, 11 predicted proteins | sample METZYME_5_50m_FD_26691 | JGI IMG/M metagenome (IMG submission 26691) | reverse complement strand
ATTAATTTCTTCTGAAGAAACATCACCCCTTTCAAGCAACCTATTTTTTAATACATCAATACTAGGAGGCATAACAAAGATAGATAGAGTTTCATTAGGAAACATATTTTTGATGTTCGCACCTCCAACAACGTCAATATCAAAAATTGCTATTTTGTTTGCATTCCATATCCTATCTATTTCAGATTTCAATGTGCCATAGTAATTTCCTCCATAAACTTCTTCATATTCAATAAATTCTTCATTTTGAACTTTAGCCTTAAATTCTTCATTACTTAAAAAATAGTAATCCACACCATCCTTTTCCTTACCTCTAGCTATTCTTGATGTTGCAGAAATTGAAAATTGGATATCATTAAATGTTTCAATTATATANTTTACTAAGGTAGTCTTACCTGCNCCTGAAGGAGCTGAAAAGACAATAAGCTTATTAGTCATAATACAATATAAAAAATATTCTGCCTTATTTTATAAGCTTCTCTTCTTTTACATAGTCAGCAATAAAGTATATCATACTATTTTTATAGTTCTCGAATTTTAATATTTCTAAATTTAACATCTGTACTATGATCTTGTAAAGCTATTTTCCCAGTTTTAAATTTACCAAAATCTGGGGCATAAGTTGCATCTGAACGATCACTTCCTAAAGCAAACTTTGATGTGGAAACTAATTTATCCCATTCAGGTCCTGATAGCGGATAGGAGTATGCAAATTCACCATTAAATTTAACCGTTCCCAAATTATTTACATGATCAATTTTAATTATCACATGATTCCAATTTCCATGACCATTAAACTCTAAGTTTAAATTTTCTGATTTTACAAGATCAAAAAGTGAGGGAGCATACTCTAGATCTGAAGCTGCATATCCATTATCGTTGTCTAGTATTTGAATTTCTGGACCAGTCGAAAATGCAGAAAATTTTGGAATCTTTCACTCCATAAAAAATACCACTATTTCCTCCTTTAGAGACATTCCATTCAAGAGAAAGTTCAAAACTTGTATATTCCTTCTTTGTCAGTATGTCTTGTCCTGATTCGTTTTCATCATTGGTAAATATTAATTCTCCATTGTTTATTGACCATTGATTTCCGATTTTATCTTCTCCATATGAGTGCCATCCATTAAAAGTTTCACCATCAAATATATAAGTCCAATCCTGTCCAGCCTCATTAGAGCAACCATAGAAAAAAGTAAATAGAGTACAAATAAAAAATTTAATAACTAACTTTTTCATTTTGGCCAATGATTTAATTTTATTGTTTTTCATAGATTTTTATTTTAATGTATTAATAAACTACATTAATATGAAAAACTGTATTACTGCATTATTACTGCTTAAAATTATAACTCTTTGATTTTAATGTTTCTATATCTTACTGTAGCACCATGATCTTGGAGACCAATACTACCTGTTTTAAATTTTCCAAAAAAAGGTGCATATGTAAAGAAAGGATGTTCAGGAGTTAAGTTTTCAAAATAACTATCTCCATTAAATTTTGATCTACTAACCATACTATCCCATTCAGGACCATACAAAGGGAAGTCATATACTTTCTGTCCGTTAAAGGTTATAGTACCAATATTTTGATTGTGATCCACTTTTAAAGATAGATGATTCCACTCACCAAACTTATTGTACTTAACTCTTCTTAATGGCTTTAAATCATATAGAGCAGGTGCTTTGTGCCATCTATTTGCTTCAAAATTATCATTATCTAAGACTTGAATCTCAGGCCCAGTTTTCCATGGAGCATCAACTTCGGGAATTTCAACTACTTTAAAAAAGACACCACTATTACCGCCCTTGGTTATTTTCCACTCTAGTGATAATTCAAAATTTGTAAATGTTCTATCAGTTACAATATCTTGACCCCNACTTAAATTATCATCTGGTGCTGTAAATACAAGTTCTCCATCTTCAACAGACCAATTTTCACTTATTTTATCTCCATTATATTCATGCCAACCATTTAAAGTTTTTCCATCNAANAGATAAGTCCATTCAGAATCTTGTGAAAACCCTATGCTTGTGGTTAAAATCAACGCAATTATTANTAATTTTTTCATAATTAAATATTTAAAATGTTTCTTAAATCCTCATCATTTGTTTTACCTCCTGCAAAATCATCAAATTTTTTATCAGTGCAGTTAATAATTAAATCTTGAATTATTTTTGCACCTTCAGTTGCTCCTTGTTCAGGACTTTTAATACAACATTCCCATTCCAAAACTGCCCAAACATCACATCCATATTGAGTTAATTTTGAGAAGATAGTTTTAAAATCAATCTGACCATCACCAAGAGACCTATACCTTCCAGCTCTATCTGCCCAATCTAAATAACCTCCAAAAGCTCCTTTCTTACCTGTAGGATTAAATTCAGCATCTTTTACATGAAAAGACTTTATAAATTCATGATAATGATCAATGTATGTTACGTAGTCAAGTTGTTGAAGTACAAAATGACTTGGGTCGTATAGTATATTTACTCTTTTATGGTTATTTGTAGCTTTAAGAAAACGTTCAAATGTTACACCATCATGAAGATCTTCTCCTGGATGTATTTCATAGCAAACATCAACTCCGTTTTCATCAAATACATTTAAAATCGGAAGCCATCTTTTGGCCAATTCCTCAAAACCCATTTCGACTAATCCTTTAGGAGCTTGAGGCCAAGGATGCCATGTATGCCACAGAAGTGCTCCAGAAAAAGTTGCATGAGCCTTTAANCCAAGTCTNTTACTTGCAAATGCAGCTTTTTTAACTGTGTCTACTGCCCACTTTGTTCTTTCTTTTGGATTTTTTTTTAGATTATCTGGTGCAAAATTATCAAACATCAAATCATATGCAGGATGTACTGCTACAAGTTGCCCTTGAAGATGAGTAGATAGCTCAGTTATTTCAAGGCCATAGGATCTAACTTTTCCAATTAACTCATCACAATAATCTTGACTCTCAGATGCCTTATCTAAATCAATTAACGAGCTTTCCCATGTTGGAATTTGAATACCCTTGTAACCAAGCTCAGAGGCCCATTTACAAATCCCATCTAGAGAATTAAATGGTTCGGATTTATCTACAAATTGAGCAAGAAATACCGCAGGTCCTTTTATAGTCTTCATTTTAATTTAATTTAATTTTACCCATGTGTTACCCTTTTGGTGAGACTCAACAGCTTTTTCTATAAATAACATTCCTCTTAGACCATCATTTAGTGAAGGAAACTCCCCATCAAATTCTTTTTCACCCCTAATCTCTCTTGCTACACCATTATATATATTAGCCATAGAGTCAAACATTCCCTCTGGATGACCAGGAGGTAATTTAGCTGAAATTTTTGAAAAATTAGAATTATAATCATGTCCAGGTTTAAGAACTTGAAGAGGATTTGAATCACTTAAATGATTAAGATAATTTGGATTTTCTTGTTGCCATTTTAACCCACCTTTTCTTCCATATATTGCAACTGTAAAACAATTCTCTTCACCTGTAGCTATCTGACTAGCTCTAATGACTCCTTTTATTTTATCTGAAAATCGAATTAAAATAGTCCCATCGACATCCATCGTATTATCATCATAAACATAATTTAAATCAGATAAGAGTTCTTGGACTTCCATTCCGGTCACATATTCTAACATGTCAAAAGCATGTGTACCAATATCACCAATACAACAACTTATTCCAGACTTTTCAGGCTGAAGCCTCCATGTTTCAGATCTTTTCACACTATCATGAATGATGGGATTAATCCAACCCTGATAGTATTGAAGATCTACTCTTTGAATATCTCCAATTACACCATTTTTTATCATTTCCTTCATCTGTCTAATCATTGGATATCCAGTGTAAGTATATGTAACAGCAAATGTTAATTTTTTGGATTTATAAATTCTTTCTAAATCAAGAGCCTCTTCATAAGTAGTTGTCATAGGCTTCTCACAAATGACACTAAAATTATTTTCAAGGAGCTTTTTAGCCATAGGATAGTGAAGAAAGTTGGGAGTTAATATTGAGACAACTTGCATTCTTTCACTTTCGTCTAATTTTAACTCTTCTTCTATCATTTTGTCATAGTCTTGATATACCCTGGATTCGTGAAGGCCTATTTCCTTTGCAAATTTTAAGTTTTCAGAATAATCTGGATTAAAAACCCCTCCAATTATTGTATAGCTGTCATGCATTGATGATGCAATCCTGTGAACAATACCAATTAGAGAATCGCCTCCTCCTCCAAGAATACCTAATCTAATTTTACTTTTCAATTTCTATTTTTTCGTTTTTAAAAGTTAAAATGAATATTAGAAGAACTACTGCAGCAAATATTGCAGGAATAATCCAAATCTGCGTCCAGTCATGACCAGGATTAAGTGCAAATTGATCTGTAACTCTTCCAGCTAACCTAAATCCAATAAGCATACCTAAACCATATGTAGCTAGAGCAATTAAACCTTGAGCTGCACTTTTATATTTTTCTCCAGCTTTAAAATCTGTATAAATTTGTCCTGAAACAAAGAAAAAGTCATAACATATTCCATGAAGAACAATTCCAAAAATTAGCATCCAGATGTTTGACCCTGTATCACCAAAAGCGAATAAGACATATCTTAAACTCCAAGCGAACATACCTACAATTAAAGTTTTCTTTATACCATATTTATTTAAAAAAATGGGTAACAAAAGAATAAATAACGCTTCTGATATTTGACCTAGAGTCATTACACCAGCTGCATTTTTCATGCCAAGCTCATTAAGAAATAAATTTGCATCTTGATAATAAAAAGCAAGAGGGATACATATAAGTATGGATGAAATGAANAATATTAGATATCTAGAGTCTCGTAAAAGTTTTAATGCATCTAAACCAAGTATTTCTCTAATACTAGGGCTTANATTTGTAGCTTTGGGAGGTGTTTTTGGTAAACTAAAACTAAATAAACCTAAAGCTNNAGAGACTATAGCAGCAAGATAAAATGTGTATTCTAGAGTTTGGCTTGCTTCCCAACCAACACCGTAACTTATTACCAGTCCTGCCACTATCCAGCCNATAGTTCCCCAAACTCTAATTTTTGGGAATTCCTTTGATGGATCTTTCATTTGTCTAAATGCTATAGAATTTACTAATGCTAAAGTTGGCATATATAAAATCATNTAAATNAGAATATATGGGTAGAACTTNTCAAATCCAAGCGCTATCGAACACATAAATAAAAGTCCACCACCCAAAATATGAATTAAAGCAAGAATCTTTTCAGCATCAAAATATCTATCAGCAATAAGTCCAATTATAAATGGGGCAATTATCGCTCCCCATGATTGAGTTTCATATGCCAAAGCAATTTCTCCACCAGATGCACTAAATGCTTGAGTTAAGAATGTACCCATTGTAACAAACCAACAACCCCAAATAAAAAATTCGAGGAACATCATAATACTTAATTTTGTATTTACAGTTCTATTCATAATGATTTAAATTGATTGGCCAACTTTTATTAATAAATCTCTGGTAGCGATGATTCCATCTTCCTCAGAAAGTCTGTTACCTTCATATTCAACTCCAATATAACCTGTATATCCAAAGCTTTTTACAATCTTCAACATTCTGCTATAATCTATAGTTTTTTCATCACCATTTTCATCAAAGTCATTAGACTTAGCACTTACAGCAAATGCCTTTGGCATCATCTCTTCAACCCCTTTGTAGAAGTCGTACATTGTTTCACAAGTTCCATCAAATACAGATCCATAACCTTCATCAGCCATACAGAAGTTTCCAAAATCTGGAAGAGTTCCTACATTTTCCATATTTACACCATTTATTGCATTCATAAGCTCAGGAATATTAGAAGTGATTCTTCCATGGTTTTCAACAATTACATTAAGACCTGAACCTTTTGCATGTTCTCCTAATTTACTTAGACTTTCTATTGATAGTGCCTTCCATGTCTCAATATCTTTAGACCCATAAAGATTTAACCTCACTGATGAACAATTCATCTCTGCTGCTGCATCTATCCATAATTTATGATTATCGACAGCCTGTAATCTTATTTCTTCATTTTCATCTGCAAGATANCCTTCCTCATCAATCATAATAAGTACATTTTCCATACCATTGTCAGATGCNAGCTGATTACTTTGTTTAATAAAATCTTTAATACTAGATGATTTATCGTTACTCATCATTACATCNTCGTATAATTGATTTACATATTCTAGCCCAGAAAAACCAAGATTTTTGGACTTTTCTGCAAATGAGTATGGAGACATNTCCCCCCCTTGAATAGCCTTATGAAGTGACCATTGAGCAAGAGATAGTTTAAAAAAAATTTCTTTTTGAGATTGGCATGAAATATAGCCCAAAGAGGATATACCAATTGCCCCTGTCGATGCTAGTTTTATAAATTCTTTTCTTTTCATATTGAGTGGTTTTATATACTATAAATATAAATTTAAATAATTAATTATGATTTAAAATATTTAATGTTAAATTGAAACTGATTTCTAATTTGGTAACATGAAAAATAAATTTGACGCTATTGTCATAGGAACTGGTATAAGTGGAGGATGGGCAGCTAAAGAGCTTACTGAAAAAGGATTAAAAACATTAGTACTTGAAAGAGGGAGAATGGTAAGGCATATTGAGGATTATCCTACAATGAATATGAATCCATGGGAGTTTGATGGAGGAATCACCAAGACTCAGGAAATTTATAAAGATCACCCAAAGCAAACTAGAACAGGTCAGATTAACGAGCATTCAAAGCATTTTTTCGTAAATGATAATAATCATCCATACAATGAGGAAAAACCTTTTAACTGGATACGTGGATATCATGTTGGTGGAAGATCACTAATATGGGGAAGACAGACATACAGGCTTAGTGATCTAGATTTTGAAGCTAATTCAAAAGATGGATATGGAGTCGACTGGCCAATTAGATACAAAGACATATCTCCGTGGTATGATTATGTTGAGGATTACATTGGGGTAAGTGGAGAAAAACTTGGTATTCCTCATTTTCCTGATGGTAAATTTTTAAAACCACTTGAATTAAATTGTGCAGAGAAATTTCTTCAAGAAAAGATATCTAATGAATACGACGATAGAATTTTAACTGCTGCAAGAGTTGCTCATATTACAGAGGGAACAAAGCCCGGACTTGGTCGTGTTACATGTCAAAACAGAAATTTGTGTAGAAGAGGATGTCCTTACGGAGCATATTTCAGTAGTAATTCATCTACAATACCTGCAGCAGAAGCTACTGGGAATATGACTTTAAGGCCACATTCCATAGCTTATGAAATAATGTATGATGAAAACACAAAAAAAGCTACAGGTGTCAAAGTAATTGATTCTGAGACTAAAGTTACTTATGAATATTTTGCTAAGGTAATTTTTGTTTGTGCATCAACAGCAGGTTCAACCTCAATTCTAATGCAGTCAAAATCTAATAGATTTCCAAATGGAATGGGCAATGATTCGGGAGAACTGGGTCATAACCTAATGGATCATCACTTTTTAGTTGGGGCAGGAGGATATTTGGATGAATTTTCTGATAAAATATCCTATGGAAGAAGACCAGGTGGAATTTTTGTTCCAAGATTTAGAAATATTGACAATAAATCTAAAATGAAAAAATTTCTAAGGGGTTATGGATATCAAGGAGGAGGAGGAAGAGGAAGTAAATCAATTGAAAGTGTAAAAGAAATGGAATCTTTTGGTGCCAAGTTTAAAGAAATGATAGTTGAGCCAGATAAATGGAATATAGGCCTAAGTGCATTTGGTGAAATTCTACCAAGACATAGTAATAGAATGTATTTAAATTACTCAAAGAAAGATAAATGGGGTTTACCTACAATAACTTTTGATGCAAAATTAAGTGAAAATGAATTTGAGATGAGGAAAGACATGAAGTTACAAGCTCAAGAAATGCTTGAAAGATCAGGAGTTAAAGGGGTCTATGGCTATGATAATATTCAAGATTATAATTTTGGTCATGGAATTCATGAGATGGGAACTGCTAGAATGGGTAGAGATCCTAAGACTTCTGTTTTAAATTCAAATAATCAAATACATGATGTAAAAAATGTATATGTAACCGATGGTTCATGTATGACATCAGGAGGAAATCAGAACCCATCAATAACATATATGGCGTTAACTGCAAGAGCAGTAAGCCATGCAGTAGAAGAATTAAAAAAAATGAATTTATAATGGACAGACGAAAAGCATTAAAAAATATTGGAATATCATTTGGGTCAATAACCCTTTCTACCTCAATAGTTTCTATTGTTCAAAGTTGTCAAACATCAGATGAATCATGGACACCAGTTTATTTTGATAAGGGGCAACTATCTTTTGTTGAGAAATTAATGGAAGTTATTATTCCAGAGACAGACACTCCCGGTGCTATTTCACTTAAGCTTATTAGATTTACTGACTCATATCTTAATGTAGTTTTAAACGACAAGGACAAAGAAAGTTTATTAAGATTCAATTGACAATCTTATTTCTGACATGAGAAAAGAAATTAATGGAGAAAAATCTCTATCCATGGTAATCAATGAATATTTAACTAAATATTTAGATAAGAAATCATTTAATAGGAATAGAGATCAAAAAACAGCCAAAACCCTTGAATACATAAGAAGGCTAACTGTTGACTCATATAAAATTAATGAGTATGTTATGACTAACATACTATCTTTTCAATTAACTCCAGGTCAATATAAGGGTTGTGCTGACCTTGATGAGTTTGGAGTTCCGGGGAGTATTGCTTATTAGAATTTAAGTTACTATAAATTCACCCATCATTAGTTGATAATGTCCAGGAAATGAACATATAAATACATAAGTGCCTGGTTCAGGTGCATCAAAAGTAATTGTATCACTTTCTCCACCTCCTAGCATTCTAGTATATGCTATCTCATTATCACCCTCAGGTATATACTCAGAATTTCTTGCTCCTGCTGCTCTTAAAGCGTACTCATTAACATCAACATCTTTCTTTATTAACACGAAATTATGACCCATCGAGATAGCTGGAAACCTTCCATTATGATTAAGTGTAAGGGTAACTTTTTGATTAGAGCTTACTCTAATAATTTTTTTGTCAAATTTCATTTGATCATTTGAATTAAGAACAACATTATTAGACATTGAACTACTTTGTACAGTAGTAGTTTCCTCTTTTACTCTTTCATATTGAAACTTTTCTTTTGTATTGTTAGTATTGTTGCATGATGCAATTATTATAGACAAAAATAAAATTGATTGGATTCTCATTGGATTATGATTTTTGGCAAATTTATTACAGAAAATTTAAAATCACTATAATATTTTATTATAATTTATTATTGATGATTAGGCATTCTTATTCTTCATAGAGACTAAGTATACTCCAATAAATACAAGAATACACGATATAATTTTGGTTGAATCTAGTTTATCATTACCAGTAATTAAAGCAAAAATTATTGTAATTATTGGCTGAAGATAAATAAATGAACCAACTGTAGTTGGCGATAAAGTCTTTAACGCATATATATTAAACAAATATGTCAAGAAAGTAGTGCCAATAACTACATAAATCATTCTCCAAATAGCAAACCAAGGAAGATCAGACCAATTAACCTCTATAAACTGATTGTAAGTAATAGGTGCTGAAAGAATTAGTCCAACTAAAAACAGCCATTTCATTAATGTAAAAATATTATACTTCTTTGTTAAGGGCTTAACAACTACAAGATACCCTGCATATGCTGATGCATTTAAAAGGAAAAGTGAGTTTCCAAGTGGAATATTTGGAGCATTTATACCTATTTTACTGCTATTTAGTATCAAAAAAATTGCACCAGAGAAACCAATAAAAATTCCAATTATTTTCTTTAGAGTGACTCTCTCTTTTAAAAAGAAATAGGAAAGTACTAAAACTAAAACTGGAGAAAGTGTAATTATTACTCCACTATTAATAGGAGTTGATAGTTCAAGACCTCTAAAAAATGCTAACATATTAGTACACATACCTAATATCGAAGCAAAAACAATCTTTATAAAATCCTTTGACTCAATTTTTTCATTTGGTGTGAATAGACTGATTAACCAAAATATTGAAGTAGCCCCCAACAACCTTAGCATTATAAAACCTGATGATCCAATATAAATAGGCATTACTTCCTTAGCGACAGTATGATTAATCCCATAGATGCTAGTTGCTAAGAATGCAGCAATTAATGCTAAATATCTTTTATCCATTTTAAAATTATCCAACAAAGAAAATGATTTTAAAAGAATCATAAAGCTAATTTCGAATATCTTTATCTTTGCACCATGGAGAAAAAAATGAAGTTTAACACAAGGGCAATTCATGGAGGTCAAATTCTTGATCCTGCTTATGGGTCTGTAATGACTCCAATATATCAGACATCAACTTATGCACAGTCATCACCTGGTAAGCATAAAGGTTATGAATACAGCAGAACCCATAATCCAACAAGAACTAATTTTGAAAGAGCTATTGCCTCTTTGGAAAATGCTGAATATGGATTAGCCTTTGCATCAGGTTTAGCTGCTATTGATGCTATTTTAAAAACCTTGAGTCCAGGAGATGAGGTAATTTCTACAAATGATCTATACGGCGGAAGCTACAGGCTGTTTAAGCAAATTTTTGAGAAGTATAAGTTAAAATTTCATTTTGTAAATATGGAAGACTTAACTTCTGTTGAAGAAAAAATTAACTCAAATACAAAACTTATTTGGGTTGAAACCCCAACCAATCCAATGATGAATGTAGTAGATATTAAATCAATGTCATTTTTAACCAAAAAAAACAATATTCTTTTATGTGTTGATAATACTTTTGCCACTCCTTACATACAAAGACCATTAGATTTAGGAGCTGATA
>JGI24820J26691_1000602_pt1 | contig 10916 bp, 10 predicted proteins | sample METZYME_5_50m_FD_26691 | JGI IMG/M metagenome (IMG submission 26691) | reverse complement strand
AGCCTATTTGGAAGAACGACAAAACATTAGAGAAAATTTTGAAAATTTACAAATGGATCCGAAGACGACTGGTAGTTTAGTATATCAAGCAATTGATAATTTAGACTCTAGTTTTTATAAGGATGTTAAGGCAGCTTCAAAGCAGCCACGAGCCCAACGGAAAATCCAGCCTCGACAGCTGAAAATGTCACTAGAATTAGATTCACAACCCGAAGAATCCCCTGCCGAATCCCCTGTCGGATCTCCTCCTGAATCCCCTGACTCACAAGCTAGCATAGGCGGCAGAAAAAAGACTAGAAAGAGAAATAAAAAGCATTTGTTAAGAATGAGAAGGAAACTATAGATATACTAATTTATTTTGTGATCTATTTTGTGTATTATATTTAATCTATTTCTTCAATTGTTGGACCAGTATCTTCGACTGGTGATTCTGTTGGCATTTGTGAAGGATCTTGTGTTGGCATTTGTGATGGATCTTGTGATTCGCCTTGATGCATACTCGATTGAATTTTTTCTTGAATTTCTTTCATTTTTTCTTCATATACAAGTGGTTCTTCATCTTGATTAGAATTCAGCCATTCTTGTTGTTCTTTTAGATAATTTGTTAATTCTTCATTTTTATCACCAATTGTAGATAAACCAGTATATATTACCTGATCCAAACCATTTTTCTTTTCAATTTTTAATGCATTTAATTCATCTTCAGCTTTGAATTTCTCAGCATCCGAAACCATTTTATCAATATCCTCCTGACTCAAGCGACCCTTATCATTCTTAATTTCAATTTTTTGAGATTTACCAGTTGATTTTTCGGCAGCACTTACAGTAAGAATACCATTTGAATCTACATCAAAAGATACTTCAATTTGTGGTTGACCGCGTGGCATTGGTGGAATACCATCTAGAGTAAATTTACCCAACAAATTGTTATCACGTGTCATAGATCTTTCACCTTCAAAAACCTGAATTAATACACCAGGTTGATTGTCCGCATATGTAGAAAATGTTTGCGTTTTTTGACAAGGTACGGTTGTATTCCTTTTGATAAGTGGCGTAAAAACACCACCAGCAGTTTCCAATCCCATAGAAAGTGGTGCAACATCCATAAGAAGAAGATCACTTAGACCTTCCGAATCTTGACCAGTTAATACTGCGGCTTGGACTGCAGCACCATATGCAACTGCCTCATCAGGATTAATACTATGATTTAGTTCTTTACCATTAAAGAATTCACTAAGAAGAGCCTGGATTTTTGGAATTCTTGTAGAGCCACCAACGAGCACGATTTCATCAATTTCAGATTTAGATTTTTTAGCATCTTTTAGAACTTGTTCTACAGGAATCATACATTTTCTAAAATCCGACGCGCAAATATCTTCGAAACGAGCTCTAGTGATTGTTGAATTAAAATCAATACCATCAATAAGTGAATCAATTTCAACACATGCTTGTGTAGATGACGATAAAGTGCGCTTGGCACGTTCACATGCAGTTCTGAGTCTACGAAGTGAACGTGGATTTGTTTTAACATCTTTTTTTAATTTTCGTTTTACTTCCAAGCAAAAATAATCAACAATTTTGTTGTCAAAATCCTCTCCACCTAAATGTGTATCACCAGCTGTTGATAACACTTCAAAAATACCATCTTCAATAGTTAAAATAGACGTATCAAATGTTCCACCACCTAAATCATAAATAAGAATTGTTTTTTCACCACTATCCTTGTTTTTGTCTAAACCATACGCAAGTGAAGCAGCAGTTGGTTCATTAATAATTCGCAAAACCTCCAAACCAGCAATTGTTCCAGCATCTTTAGTCGCTTGACGTTGGCTATCGTTAAAATATGCAGGAACAGTAATTACTGCTTGGGTTACTTCAGTACCAAGATAACTTTCCGCAATAGTTTTCATCTTAGTTAGTACCATTGATGAAATTTCTTCAGAAGAAAATTGTTTTTCTTCACCTTTGTAATTTACTTGTATCATTGGTTTATCATTTTCACCAGAAATTACTGTATATGGAAAATGTTTAATATCAGATTGAACCGCTGAATCCGCAAATTTGCGACCAATCAATCTCTTTGCATCAAATATTGTATTTTGAACATTCATTGCTATCTGATTTTTGGCGGCGTCACCAATTAATCTTTCTTTTTCATTAAATGAAACATATGACGGTGTAGTGCGATTACCCTGATCATTCGCAATTATTTCTACTCTATCATTAATATATACTCCAACACATGAATAGGTTGTTCCAAGATCAATACCAATAGCTTTACTCATATTTTAATTTAATACTAATCAGAAACCTCTTATATATTTTTAATTTTAATAATTTTTAGTAGTGAATTTGACGACTTAGAGGATAATAAAGTACGTCCCTCTTCTTATGCGGTGGAACAAATAAAATACGATTTACTGTATATGGCAAATTAGAAAGTCGTTGTTCCAACAAATTCAAATGTTCGTATGGTGTGGCGATTTGAAGTCTAAAAGGAAACTGTTGCAAATCTTCTTTAAAACTGTTTTTCATGAATTCTCCAAGTTTTTTTAATCTTTCAATAATATTTAATTGACTTACTTTTTCACCTTTAAACCATTGTACATCTGTTAGTAAAATAAAAAAACGATTATCAGTCGCATATACTCGTGTCGCTTCTATTAGTGTTCCACTTCCAGAATAAATCTCATTATCGGTTATATTAGGAAACAATAATAATACCTTTGGTTGCGTGAATCCAGCACCAAGTTGTCTGCATATCAAAAAACATCGATTTGTTCCTCGATATTTTGTGAAATATAAAAAAATCTCAAGATCATCTGGCACAGCGAATGCATAATAACCTTTCGATAAAACAGCTATATTGTTATTACCAAGTAATTTCATAGGTTTAACCTTTTCTGGAAGAGTTACTTTTGTATGGGCATATACATGCTCCAAAATATCTTTTTTATCTTCAAAAGCAGTTAAATGCAATATATGCGAACCGCCAAATAACTTGGATGAAGTCTTCATTTACATTATCATTAATATATCAACTTACTCTTATAACCCTTTAATACATAAAGCAATACAGAAGATAAATATATAAAAATAATAAAATATTAGTATTAATGAATCAAAATATTAATGGATTATTTTTAGGATTCTCTACATTATTATTAACAGCAATATTAGAAACAATGAACAAAAAAAGTGCTTCTAAAATAATAAAAGAACAAGGAATTCATTTGTATTATAGTGCTTGGATGAATACTACTATCAATTCAATAATATATGGACCTATTGTTTATTCATGGGTTACAAATAATCTTATTGACAATTCTACCAATCATCAATATATTATTTCCGCAATTAATATCAACAGTTTACTAATAATACATTCTATAGGATATTGGATTGCTCATATTATCATGCATAATAAAAAATTTTTTTTTATGCATAGATTTCATCATAAATTTTCAATTCATGTTAGTCCTGTAATAGCAATGGCTGTTTCACCATATGAATATTTTTTTGCTTATATGTTACCATTTATAATCGGATCTGTTATGATTATACCAAACTCAAATGAACTAAATATTGCAGCCAGTATTGTATCAGTATCTAATATAATAATTCATAGTCCATCATTCAATATTGATGTTGAATATCCAGATTGTTTAGTTTGTCCGAGTAAACATTTGGATCATCATGAATCAATGAATACACATTTCGCAGCCCCAACTTACGATTTAGACTATATTTATGGTATTTTTTTTAAAAAATCTTGTAATATTGTTAAACAAAATAATGTCAATGAAAAATTAAATATTATTAGTGTTCCAAAATCCATCAAAATATAAGATCAAAATACAAATAAATTTATAATAGTTTTCAATTATATGAATCAATTACACGTTATTAGTGCTTTTTGTAAAGCAGGTCAAAAACTTTCCGGTGTGGAATTGGGTTCTACTAGTCTTTTAAAATATATTAAAAATCCAAAATATGTAGATTTAATTACAAATTTTGAAAATGAATATAGCTATGTTTCCTTGAATAATTTAGTAAAAAAATCATTAACAGATTCACATTACAAAACGTGCATATTAGGTGGAGACCACTCAATTTGTTCTGCAACAATACCAGCATTCTTTGACACGTATAAAGAAAATGGGCATGTTTTATGGATTGATGCTCATGCAGATATAAATACAATTAATTCATCACCATCGGGGAACTCACATGGTATGCCACTAGCAAAAGCATTCGGCTTGGAAAAAAATATTGTATTTAATAAATATAAACCAAATTTTAAACAATTAACATATTTGGGTCTTAGAGATTTAGATTTTTTTGAAAAATCTTTTATTGAAAATAACAATATTAAATGCTTTAATATGGGAAAATATACAGAAAATATGTTAATAAATAATTTCAAAAATAAAAATCTTTATATTAGTTTTGATGTTGATAGTTTAGAACCAAAAATTATGCCTTGCACTGGAACAAAAGTATCAAATGGTATTGATATAGATGAGTTATGCGCACTTATTCAAAATATTAATGATAAATGCACTATAAATTGTTTTGACATTGTTGAATATAATCCTAAAATTGGTAATGGAGAAGAAATTATGTTATCTGAGATAAATATTGCCAAATATATTGATGCCATAATCTAAAGATTACCAACGTTTTAAATATTCAAAGATAAAATAGTATTTAAACTAATGTTATACAATTTCATTAAAAGACTTTTATATCATGAAGATGATTGTTTAATTGGTAAAATAAGACAATTTACTAAATATGAAGAAAAAACAACAGAACAATGTCCTTTGGCAAATCAAGCATTACCACATGAAATAATGAATAATATTGATATTTCTAAAAAAGCGGTTTTTAGAGGAACGGTTGGAATAATATATACTGGTATATATGACGAAGAAACCGTATGCGTAAAAACAATTCTAACATCTACAAAAGAAAATATGAAAGACGATATACATAGTTTTAATAGTATTGGTAATGTATTAGGTGTATTTGCTTCTAATTTACCTAAAATGGTTAATAGTTTATGTAAATGTATTTCTATGGAAACAAATATAAATCATGAAAAAAAAATGTGTAATGTTATAAATAAAAAACTTTCTCCAAATATTGATATTGTTGACTTCTTAAAACCAATTGATGATTTTGAATCAATACAAAATGTTTTTGTATACAAATATGTTGAAGGAGTGTGTTTATTAAAAATATCAAAAGATGATTTAAAAGCAATAGGTAGAAATATTGCATTGGTTTTTTTTAAAGCTATTCACGAATATAACATAATATTTGGAGATATGAATCCAGGTAATTTTATTTACAACAAAAAAACAAACAAAATAACATTTATAGATTACGGATGTGTATTTGAATTAAATAAAACTCAACTCAATGTTTTAAAAGAATTACATAGAGCACAACAAAATAAAATTAATCTAAGAAACTATTTGAAAAAATGGAACGCACCTATATTGTTAGCAGACAATATATATGATAGCTCTCGAATATTTTGGACAAAAGATGCGAATTACACAAATACTAGTTTTCTTGATGTTCTAAAAATACCCGGAGTTGCGGAATGTAAATTACCATCTGAAATAGTTATTGTCATTAAAGCAGTTTATCAGTTAATAGAATTAGAAAAATGGTTGGAATGTAAATGTGATATTTCAGACTATTTAAAAACTATATAATAAATATGACACAAGCAGATAAAGAAACTTTATTTGACCAATTAAAAAAAGATATATCTGAAACACCGCCTAAACTTGACAATATTAGTCAATTATTAAAACAATTTGTTGATGGATTATGTAAGTTTTGTCCATCAAAAACAGAGCTAAATAATGAAATTAGAAACCGATTTCCAGTACAAATAAATCCAGAACATACTTTACTTGTAATGGAAAAACTTATATTTACCATTGAACAGTTTCAAGCGCCATGTGACGACAAGATTACAAAAAAAATGCTTTCAAATGTTTCCAATAACTTCAATAATGAATCAATAATTGTTTTTTTGAGTGATTTTTATGATCATACTGAGAAAGTGTATAAAGATGTTTGGGAAGCGAGACAAAGATTAATTAATGGTGAAAATATTGTTCCACAAGAACATAGAAAACAAGTTGTTGGTAAAAATGGAATACCTTTTAATATGAAAACAGGTTTATGATAAAAAATCTTAACTAGTATTTCCAGTTTCAATATATTTCATCCAACTTTTTGGAACATATTTTTTATTGCCATCATAAGGTACCGCAAATCTATTATCAATTAACCAACCATTTATACTCTTTCCATCTAAATACAAATCACACAAAAGTCTACCATATTTTTCTGTTGAAATATTCTTTATTTTTATTGTTTTATTCAAAATTAATTTTTCAAGATTCGTTTGACAAATTATTGCAGCTTGTTTCTCAATCACATTTTTTGATCTTAATTCTGGAGAATCAACACCTCTTAATCGTATAGAAAAACGATATATTTCACTTTTAGAACCAAAAGGTCTGGATGCCACGGTTATACTATCACCATCATATACTTTTATGACTTTACCTTCAGATATTTTAGGAATAAAAGGTTTCGTATTTTCCCAATTAGCATTTTCCAAATCATTATTCAAATAATCAATACTGCTTCCAGTTTGTCCATCAGCTTCTAGTATCTCTCTTTTTTTACAACAGGTATACAATAAATTTAACATTAATATTCTAAATATAATTCTAAATATATAAGTGTTATTAATTCTGTTCTGGATAAAGTGCTTCTGGCTCAGGTTGCGGCTCTGACTCAGGTTATGGTTCTGGATAAAGTGCTTCTGGTTCAGGTTGAGGCTGTGGTTCTGGTTGAGGCTCGGGTTCTGGATACAAAGCTTCGGGCTCCGGTTGTGGTTCAGGCTGTAGTTCTGAACTATGTAATACATATTCTAAAATAAAGCGACTATCATAATTTGAATTTGTTACACCAGAAATTAAATCTAAACCGTTGTCAATAGGTGAATCGTTGTCAATAGGTAAATCGACTGTTCTGAATGCAGATAAATTATCTACAGAAGCATTAAAAGGACCAGAATCTTGATTTGAGCGTGTAAAAGATGTATTCACTACATACATTACCATAATTTTGTCATTATTCTCAAATAATATTGATTCTGTTTCATATCCAGACGAATCAATATTTGTTCTAGCGTTCCAATATTCTACTTCTGAATCAAGAATAGATTCTCCAGAAACATCATTATACCAATTAGTAATAGTTTTATTAAATGCAGAATTTCCACTAGTATCAAAGTTATTATTTTTATCAAATCCGGCTGTTTTCAACCTAATATCATTAGGAACGTCAATTGTGGAATCATTATCAAAAAACAAATCATTATTTCTTTCCGTTTCTTTAGTAAAATCGAAAGTAGATATTGCACTATCTGTTGAATTAAATACTTTTGAAAACATTTCAGCAAAAAGTATACCTTTTATAGTATTTTCGAAATCAACACTTGAATTTATAATATTTTCATGCATAATTTTATTTGATAACGATAAACCATTGTCTAAAATTCCAGTAATATATGATGTTCCGGAAACATCTTCTGCAAATTTTGTTTGAATCAAATTATTAGAAAATTCTAATCCTGAACAAGATTTTGTAAGTATCTCATTATCTCTGTCAACATTTATAGATAAATCAAATATTTTACCAGCATTAAGAATCGCAAAATCTGCACTAATAAATTTTGAAGTGCCAGGTATTATATCTATTTTTTCAAAATCTATATTTTCTAAATATACTATTGAAGGATTTAGATAATTCATTTGTATTTACCTCTATATATAGCCAATTTTAAATTTCCATGTTTTTAAAAACCAATATTTCATAAAAATAGTTATATTATGACACTTTCTTATCTCGTTTTATAAAAAATAGTTAATTTTTATAATAATAATTTGATTTATTTAATCTGATGGTGTATTTGGTGCTTTGTAACTATCCTGAATACCAAGGAGCGTAAGACAGGTCAAATGACTCGGCGCCGTTGAACATCGTGTACATGTTCGTGACGCTAGAAATATTCCAAGTACTAATGTCCTGGTTAAAGGACGAGGCTGAAAAGAACAACGCGCCCATATTAGTGACGGCAGAGGTGTCCCATTTGCTGATGTCCCGATTAAAGGACGAGGCTCCGTAGAACATCCCTGTCATATTCTCGACGTTGGATACATCCCAATCACCGATGTCCTGGTTAAAAGACGGGGCATGGTAGAACATGTATTTCATATCCGTGCCCCTGGAAACATCCCAATGCGAAAGATCTTCATTAAAATTAGCTTCATTGCCCGCCGAGATATCGGGGGAGTTGAACAAGCTAGTAAAATCGGTTACTTGACTTGTATCCCAAGTTGAAATGTGCCCGTATGTGCCCTCAGCAATCGTGGCGTTCGAGAACCACTCTGCAACGGCGTTATTTAAAGCTGTGTTCGCTGTGACACCTCCGACGTCTTCGAATTTATGCCCAGTCAAATAATTAGTTATTGGATTCACATTATATTCTAAAATAAATCGACTCTCAAAATTTAAATTACCTATTCCAGGTTTTAACGTCAAAGTGTCTTGAACTGCATTGTCCGATTTTCTGAATGCAGATAAATTATCTACAGAACTACGAAATTTACCAACATTATCATTACTTGATTGCAAAAAGGTTGTACTTACTGAATACATTACCATCAGCTTGTCATTTGGATTAAAATATATATGTTCGGTTTCTGTTTCATTCCCTGAAATATCTTGACTAGTTCTGGTATTCCAATATTCTACTTCCGAGTTAAGAATTGATTCTCCAGAAACACCATACCAACTTGTAATTGTTTGATTAAATGCGGAATTTATATATACTATATTTCCACTGTCATCAACACCGTTTCCATTTCCACTAGAATCAAGTCCAATTGTTTTTAATTTAATATCATTTACTAATTCTAGAGTTTCATCATTATCAAAAAATTTATTTTCTGCATTGCTTCTTTGAGTTGGATCGCTAAAATCAAAAGTTGCAAGATACTCTTCTGAAACATCAAAAATACTTGTTATCATTTTAACAAAAATTATGCCTTTTAAAGTATTCTCAAAACCATTGCTTGCATTTATAATATTGGAATGNATATACTTATTAGATAGTGTTAAACCATTGTCTATAATTCCAGTAATATATGATGTTCCAGAAACATCTTCTGCAAATTTCATTGATCCACTTTCTGAAAATATTAAATTTGAACACGATTTTATGAGATTTTGTCCATCTCTATCAACAGTTATAGACAAATCGTATATAGAACCNGCATTAAGGATAGCAAAATCAGCAACAGCAAATTTTGGTGTACCTGGTAATATATCAAGCTTCTCAAAATCTATGTTTTCTAAACTTATGAGTCCTGGATAAAAATATAGGTTAGACATTATATATATAAAATATTTAATAATTATAATGTATAAAACAAGAAAGAATTTATCTAATAATAAAAAAAGAACAAAAACATACAATATTCGAGTGTTAAAGAATATTTTAACGAAACCATTATATTTAGAAAATATTACTAAATATTCGTCTCATAAATTTATGCCAAGCATGCGTATGACAAAATATGGAGACTTTTGATTCAACAATCCATTCCTTTTGTAAAATAATAATTTGATTTATTTAATCTGATTTATGTATTTGGGGCTTTGTAACTATTCTTGTTCTCAATGGCGCTACCGACATACATGTTCGTGGCGCTGGTGACGCTGGGGGTATTCCAATTAGAAATGTCCTGGTAGAAGGCGGAGGCTTGGAAGAACATCGATACCATGGTAGTGACGTTGCCGACCTCCCAACCACCGATCGGCGGCGGGTTCAGCGGCTGGTTGAACGAAGGGGTGTTCGAGAACATGAAGCTCATATCCTCGACCTGGTCGACCCGCCAGTCGTTCAGAGGCTGGNTAAACAAATGGGACTTGTAGAACATCATCCGCATCGACGTGACGGCGGAGGTGTCCCAATCGCTGATATCCTGGTCGAAGTAGGCGTCGGTGAACATGGCATACATATTCTTGACGCTGGACACATTCCAGTTGTTCAGATTTGAGTTGAAAGACTCGGTGGAAGAGAACATGTATTCCATATCTTCCACTTTTGAAACATCCCAGTTGCTGATGTCCGAGTTGAAGGCAGAGGCGCCCTGGAACATTCTATACATATTAGTAACTTTGCTAACGTTCCAACTGGAAATATTTTGATTGAACGAACTAGCGTTCCTAAACATATGGCTCATATCCGTGACGTTTGAAACATTCCAATGCGAAAGATCTTCATTAAATGTACTTAGGTTTCGGAACAACTCACTAAAATCTTTTACTTCACTTGTATCCCAAGTTGAAATGTGCCCGTATGTGCCCTCAGCAGACGTGGCGTCCGATAACCACGCTGCAACGGCGGTATTTAATGTGACACCTCCATCGTCTTCGAAGTTATGCCCAGTCAAATAATTAGTTATTGGATTCACATTATATTCTAAAATAAATCGACTATCAAAATTTAAATTACCTATTCCAGGTTTTAACGTCAAAGTATCTTGAACTACATTGTCCGATTTTCTGAATGCAGATAAATTATCTACAGAACTACGAAATTTACCAACATTATCATCACTTGATTGCAAAAAGGTTGTACTTACTGAATACATTACCATCAGCTTGTCATTTGGATTAAAATATATATGTTCGGTTTCTGTTTCATTCCCAGAAATATCTTGACTAGTTCTGGTATTCCAATATTCTACTTCCGAGTTAAGAATTGATTCTCCAGAAACACCATACCAACTTGTTATTGTTTGATTAAA
>JGI24820J26691_1000601_pt1 | contig 10927 bp, 10 predicted proteins | sample METZYME_5_50m_FD_26691 | JGI IMG/M metagenome (IMG submission 26691) | reverse complement strand
AATCTCTCTGCTGCTGGCAGCATTTGTGTTGGAAAAACCAATATGGATGAGTTTGCAATGGGGTCCTCAAATGAAACAAGCTATTACGGGACAGTAAGAAATCCATGGGATCTTGAGAGAGTTCCGGGAGGAAGCTCAGGTGGTTCAGCAGCAGCCGTTTCAGAAGGTCTTGTTTGCGCTGCAACTGGAACAGATACAGGTGGATCTATAAGGCAACCAGCTGCATTATGTGGAATTACTGGTATAAAGCCTACCTATGGAAGAGCTTCAAGGTGGGGAATGATAGCTTTTGCTTCCAGTCTTGATCAAGCTGGGGCCTTTGCAAGAAATGCAGAGGATTGTGCTCTTTTACTTAATCATATTTGTAGCCATGACTCAAAAGACTCAACCTCAATTAGCGATGAACAGGAAAATTATCTAGATAATATAAATAATGATCTAAAAGGTAAGAAAATTGGCATTATTAAAGAGTTCGATATTTCTAGTCTTAATAAAGAAGTTCAGGATTCTTTTGAAAAATCAAAAAAAATATTTGAAGCTTTGGGAGCAAACTTTGTAGAGGTTTCAATGCCAAATATCAAACTCTCTGTTCCAACTTATTATGTAGTTGCTCCAGCTGAATGCTCATCAAACCTTTCTAGATTTGATGGAGTTAAATACGGCTATAGAGCAAAAGATGTCGATAATTTAGAAGAACTATACGTAAAATCAAGATCTGAAGGTTTTGGGGACGAAGTTAAAAGAAGAATTCTAATAGGAACATATGTTTTATCAGCGGGTTTCTATGACGCTTATTATAAGAAAGCTCAGCAATCAAGAAGAATGATAAAAAATGATTTTGTGGACGCATTTAGTGAAGTTGACGTAATAATGTCTCCTTCATCACCAAGCTCTGCTTTTAAAATTGGTTCAAAAACTGAAGATCCAATTGAGATGTACCTAGAAGACTTGTTTACGATTTCTTCAAATCTTGCTGGTGTACCAGCAATGTCTATACCTCATGGTTTTTCTGATGGTCTGCCTATTGGTTTGCAGCTTATAGGAAATTATCTAGAGGAATCAAAGATATTAAATTTTGCTCACCAATATCAAAAAAATAGTGATTGGCATTTCAAAACTCCTGATCTTGGAGAGAGCTCATGAGTTGGGAAACAGTAATTGGTTTAGAAGTTCATGCGCAACTGTCTACAAATACTAAACTCTTCTCCAGTGCATCAACTAAGTTTGGTTCAGAGCCTAACACTCAAGTTGATTTAGTTGATTTAGGTTTACCAGGAGTTCTGCCTGTTGTTAATAAGGATGCATTTAAAAAAGCAATAAGATTTGGATTAGCAATTGAAGCAGATATTAATCAGGAATCTACTTTTGATAGAAAAAATTATTTTTACCCCGATCTACCAAAAGGTTATCAAATAACTCAAATGACAAAACCTATAGTAGAGGGAGGATCTATCGATATTGATGTGGATGGAGATAAAAAAACCATAAACATTACAAGAGCACATCTTGAAGAAGATGCTGGAAAGTCAATACATGATGCCTATCCAGATAAATCTGTTATTGATTTAAACAGAGCAGGAACTCCCCTGCTTGAGATTGTATCTGAGCCAGAAATATCTAGCGCCAAAGAAGCTGTTTCTTACATGAAGGCTTTGCATCAACTTGTTACATTTCTAGATGTGTGTGATGGTGACATGTCGCAAGGATCTCTTCGCTGCGATGCAAATGTTTCTATTAGAAAAGTTGGTGATGCTGAATTAGGCACTAGAACTGAGATAAAAAATATTAATTCATTTAGGTTTATTGAAAAAGCTATTAATTTCGAAATCAAAAGACAAATTAAAGTACTAGAGAGCGGTGAAAAAGTTACCCAAGAAACAAGGCTTTATGATAGCGGAAAGGATGAAACAAGGCCGATGCGATCAAAAGAGTTTGCGAATGACTACAGATACTTTCCTGATCCTGATCTGCTACCAGTAGTTATTTCTGATGATGAGATGGAGGAAATAAGAAGTACTTTCCCTGAACTTCCTGCAGATAAATCAAGAAGATATATTTCAGAATTCCAAATTGACGAAAGTGAAGCTGAGATTATTTCCTCGTCAAGAGAACTATCTAATTTCTTTGAGGTTGCAGTAGAATCTAAAAATGATCCAAAACTTGCTGCTAATCTTATAGTTGGTGAAATTAGCTCCCTACTTAATAAGGATAATATAAAGATAGATGAATCTAAACTTTCGTCAGATAATTTTAATATTCTGCTTCAAAGAATATCTGATGGAACAATATCTAAAAAAATAGCAAAAACTATACTTGCTGAAATTTGGGAAACAGGCAGAAATGCAGATGAAATAATTAATGACCAAGGATTGGTTCAGATTCAAGATGAGAACCTTCTTGAAGAAGTAATCACAAAAGTAATCGAATCAAANACTAAACAAGTTGAAGATTATAAAAATGGNAAAGATAAGCTATTCGGTTTCTTTGTTGGCCAAGTAATGAAAGAAACTCAAGGNAAAGCTAACCCTAAAGCAGTGAACGATTTATTGAAAAAAGCNCTAAATTCTTAAGTGACCCAAAGACCAAGTTGTTCAGCAATAAAGGCTGGTTTTTCGGAGCCCTCTAGCTCCATAGTAACTTCGCTTTTAATAAGAAATTGACCTGGGTTCTTTTCCTTAACTTCTACAATCTTTGAGTGCATTCTTATTCTAGAATTTACAGGAACAGGTGCAAGAAATCTAATTTTATCTAATCCATAGTTTAGACTCATTTTTGAGCCCTCAACAACTAAAGCATTTTCCTCTCCCATTCCCGAAGTCAGAGATAATGATAAAAATCCATGCGCAATTGTTGATCCAAATATTGGTGCAGCTTGTTCAGGATCAACATGAATAAATTGATGATCATTAGTTGCATCAGCAAAATTATTTATTCTTTCTTGATCAATAGTCAGCCACTCACTAGGTTCAAGCGACTTACCAACATAACTATCTAATTCTTCAGGTTTTACAAATGTCATTGGCATAATATTCTCCTACATATAGTGCTCTTTATATTCTTCCCTTAAATCGATCTTTTTCACCTTTCCTGTAGCACCTATTGGCAATTCTTTTAAGAAGACTACTTGATCAGGAAGTTGCCATTTTTCAAACTTCTTTAGCATTAATTCATCTAATTCTTCTCTATTAATTTCATTACCAGAATTAGAAACAACAAATAAAAGTGGTCTTTCATCCCATTTTGGATGAGGAATGCCAACAACTGCTGTTTGCATTACGTCTGGATGACTAGCTACAGCGTTTTCGACATCGATTGAACTAATCCATTCGCCACCTGATTTAATGACATCTTTTTCTCTATCAACAATAGACATATATCCATCTGGATCTATTGAAGANATGTCACCCGTATCAAACCAGCCATCTTTATCTACAGCATCCTCCTCAGCTTTAAAATATTTTTTAATAATCCAAGGGCCTCTTACTAATAAGCTTCCTGAAGCCTTACCATCATTTGGAAGAGTGTTACCATCAGAATCTACTATCTTCATTTCTACACCAAAAACAGGTTTACCTGCTTTAACTTGAATTGCATACTTTTCATCATCAGACATTTCCTCCATTTCTGGGGTTGGGAAATTTGTTGTTCCAAGAGGACTCATCTCAGTCATACCCCATCCTTGAAGAACGGTTACTCCATGAACTTGATCAAACTCTTTTATCATTGCTACTGTTACTGCTGAACCTCCTATTACAGTACTATTCATTGATTCAAGGACAACATTATTTTCTCTACAATACCCCAACAGCTGCATCCAAACNGTTGGCACCCCAAAGGCAAGTGTTACCTTTTCCTCCTTNCACATTTCATAGAGAGATTCACCATCCATTGCCATTCCAGGCATTACAATTTTAAGTCCATAAATTGCACCATAGTATGGAACTCCCCATGCCATAACGTGGAACATAGGAACAACCATTAAAACAGAGTCATCTCCTTCAATTTTTAAAGCNTTTGGTCCAGCTGCTGAAATTGCGTGAAGAATAGTCGATTTATGNGAATATAAAACTCCTTTTGGATTTCCTGTTGTGCCCGATGTATAGCAAAGTCCACAAGCTGCATTATCAGGAAGGTCTGGCCAGACAAAATTTTCATCACCATCTTCAATGTATTCTTCATATGACAAACAATTTTTGAGAGAAGTNTCAGGCATCTCATCTTTATTGCAAAAGACAATATATTTCTCAACAGTNCTAAGGTTTTCTTGAAGCGCCTCTAGGATAGGAACAAAAGGTGCCTCAACAAAGATTACTTTATCNTCAGCATGATTAATTATGTAAACTGCCTGCTCGGGATGTAATCTAAAATTCAAAGTATGAACAACTGCGCCCATTCCTGAAACACCATAATATGCCTCAAGATGCCTAAATGTGTTTAGAGCAAGAGTAGCGATGACATCTCCTTGTTTATAACCATCTTGAGAAAGTTTTGAAGCTAACTTCCTTGATCTAACGCATACCTCTTTGTAGTTAGTCCTATGGACTTCACCACTTACTAATTTACTTACTACTTCAGACTCAGGATAAATATCTGCAGCATACTCTATAATGCTTGCAACATTTGGTTTCCAGTCTTGCATATCTCCTAATAACATAATTATTCCTCCCTTAATTTCTTGGTGGTTGACCTTTAACTTTAAAAATTGAAATGGTATCAGTGCCCTCTCTTCTAAAAGCACTTAATTCTTGGTATTCGACACTGCTATACCATTGATCGGCTAAGTTTTCATTTGGAAAAGAAAAGATTATAACTCTGCCAGAAACTTCAGAACTTCCTTCAAGTTGACCAATATTATCGTCAAAAGTAATGAACTTGCCTTCATATTTCTTTAATATCGGAAAGAATCCCTTTTCATATTTTTTATAAGTATCAGGATCTTGGATTACGATATTTGCTACAACATATACTGGAACTTCACTCATATTTCTTAAAATCTAAATTAAATATTAACCTAATATTCTTATAATAAAAATATCTTTATTGTTTAATACGAAAGCGCTTTTTTAAACCATTTATTTCATGCTTATCTGTTTCATTAAAAATTTGGTTGAGTTGATGGAGGTATGGATAAAAAAACTTTTTTATTTTTCCGTTCCAGTTCCAGAGGAGGAAATCTAGATCTTTTTTTTCATCATCTGTAAAACTCGATGAAATGTTTATTTTAAAAAAATTACTCAAATTAATGAGTTCTTTAGGAAAGCCTCTATCTTTTAGAATATCATCTAGCATTATTTGTTTTCCCTTTAATGCATTGTCTAATATTTCAATAGCAATAAGATCTATTAACTCTATACCAGACGCATTTAAGAGAAACCCAGATACTTTTTCATCATCTTTAGAAAAAAAGCCATCAAAATTTTGCATAACAATCTTAGGAACACAATAGTCATTTGCAAAAGTATTATCCCAAATTATTAAGTCTCTATCCTCACGAAACAACTCTTTCCAACTATCAATATTATTATCAGAATAATTGGATGTTATAACTTGATTTCCTGTCCAAAAGAAAGGAATACTTGTATCAACTTTATCTAATTCTGCTAAATAAGAATTATTAGAATTTTCAACCATGTATTTACAATACTGCGATGGCACACAAGAAAAATTAATATTTGGAAACTTTTCTAAGCAAAGTTCAAGCACTTCTTTATGAAGAGAGAATTGCTCTTTTTCCTTAGGAATATCATCAAAAAGAATACAGAAATTTTCAATAGATAGCTCCTTAAAGATGCCTATTTTTCTTTCTAAATGTTCAAAATCTTTTAACTCCAAAGATGCGCCCGGAGAAATACCAAAGATAATATCAATTCCAGCATTATCTGCATTAGACTTGAATTTTTTAAAATCCTCTATCCAATCAATTGGATAATCATCTTTCCATCTAACTCTATGATAAGGATCCTCTTTCGGGCAATAAAAATAAGTATTGCATCCGACCTGATGAAGTTTTGATATTATAGAATCTCTCTCTTTCCAAGATAGTTCAACACCATAATAGCCCTCAATATAGCCTGTTATCATCCTTTGTTTTCTCCACAAATCTTACACAATACATCTTTTTTAAGTTTTGGCTGAGAAATACTAAGATCAGATAAATTTATCCGCATTACCGAACTCCTAAATGCATTATCAGCAATTATTTTTAGAGCAATTGAAGCCATAAAAGATCCAATTATGCCCAGCACTGAAGGTGTAATACCAGAGTTTTGGCAGGTATTTTCATTTAAATCATAGTTTCTTGGGAATAGGCACTCATAACAAGGTGAATCTTCTTTAAAGTTAAAAGCAGCAACAATTCCTAGCATCCCCTCTGCTGCTCCAGATATTAAGGGTTTTTTATGCTCATGACACACATCATTAGAGATATATCTTGTTTGGAAATTATCAGATGCATCAAAAATCAAATCATGATGTTCAATTAATTCGAATAGATCTTTTTCCTCAAGGAATTTATTTATTGATTTAATATCAATAAATTCGTACTCATTCTTAAATTTCTCTTTCAAGACTTCTGCTTTTCTTTTATTGAGATCGCTTGCATTAAAATGGTATTGTCTGTGAAGATTTGATAGCTCTACCTTGTCACCATCAGCAATTGAAATATTTCCAAAACCTGTCGAAACTAAATAGGTGAGTAGCGGATGAGCAATGCCACCTCCTCCGATTACAAGACAATTTGTATCAAAAATCTTTTTTTGTAACTTCTCGGAGAAATTATCTATAAGTAACTGTTTTTCAAAAAAATCTAAATTCATTTTTGTGCCAATATCACTCTATCATTTCCTGATAGATCTTTTATCTTTCTAATTAATTTTAAATCATTTTTATAAACAATTTTCTCAACATGCTCGCTTTGATCAAAGCCATGCTCTAGTAGCAGTAATCCATCTTTCTTAAGTAATTGTTTAGCTTGTTGAGAAATAATTTCGAAAGCTTCTAGCCCGTGTAATTCAGAAACAAGGGCTAGTAATGGCTCATGCTTTAGATCTGCAAGGTGAGAATCATCTTTATCAATATATGGAGGATTTGAAATTATGCAGTCGATAGAATTTTCTTGAAAACATGAAGCCCAGTTTGATTGGATTAAAAAGAAATTTTTTTTCATGTAAGTTAGATCATTCTTTCTTGCAACTAGAATAGCTTCTTCAGAAATATCTACACCAAATACAATGAAACTCTCATTTAACATCGCTAAAGAAATGCCAATGCATCCTGATCCTGTTCCAAGATCACATAGAATTGAGCCATCAGATAAATTTAAACTTTTTATGGTATCCACAAGAACTTCTGTTTCAGGTCTTGGAATGAGAACTCTTTGATCTACAAAATATTTTCTTCCGTAAAATTCAGAGTTTCCAATTAAGTAATCCCTCGGGTATCCTTCTTCTAAAGATTTAGCAACATTTTCTATTTTATTGATTTGACTTTGAGTAAATTTAGATGAGTCTTTAAATTTTTCTTTTATGTAGAAATTTATGTCCCTTTTGGTCTCAAAGCTTAATTCAGAAAGATCAATACCTTTTTCAGACTTCATTTATTATCTAATTCAAGCTGAGCAAGCATTTCTAGCTGATTTTCTGCTATTAAGGCATCGCTGATAGATCTTATGTCTCCATCCATTACTTGATCAAGATTATGCTGGGTAAGTTTAATTCTATGGTCAGTAACTCTTCCTTGAGGAAAATTATAAGTTCTAATTTTTTCACTTCTATCGCCTGAGCCTACAAGGATCTTCCTCTCAGAAGCTATTTCAGCTTGCTGATTTTCTTCCTCCTGTTTTTTTAACTTGGCGCTTAAGAGGGATAATGCTTTTGTCTTATTTTTGTGCTGCGACCTATCATCTTGACACTCTACAACCAAACCACTTGGAAGATGAGTAATTCTTACAGCTGAGTCAGTTTTATTAACATGCTGACCCCCTGCTCCAGACGCTCTGAAAGTATCTACTCTTATTTCTGATTTATCTATCTCTATATCATCTATTTCTTCTGCCTCAGGAAGGACAGCAACGGTACATGTTGATGTGTGGACTCTACCTTGTGATTCAGTTTCAGGAACTCTTTGAACCCGATGAACTCCCGATTCAAATTTAAGTGTTTTGTANACTAGCTTTCCTGATATTTTTGCAATTATTTCTTTAAAGCCTCCATGCTCTGCATCTTTCTGGGAAATAATTTCAATAATCCATTTTTCCCTNTCTGCTAACCTAGAGTACATCCTAAATAAGTTACCNGAAAAAATCCCAGCTTCATCTCCTCCTGCTCCAGCTCTGATTTCTAAAAAAGCTGATCTTTCATCATCCTCATCAACTGGTAAAAGCATTAACTTTAGCTCTCCAAGGATTTCATTCATTGAGTTTTCTGTTTCTTCAACCTCTATTTGAGCCAATTCTTTAATTTCATTTTCATCAGACTTTGAAAGACTTATTGCTTGTGTATTTTCATCGAGAACCTTTAGATACTTTGAATAAAGATCAACAATAGGTTGAATATGCGAAAACTCTTTATTTAATGAAATTAAATCATCTTGATTTAAAGTTGAGGATTCTTCAATTAATTGTTTTTCAATTTCCGAAAGGCGTTCTGAAAGTTTTATTAGCTTTGCCTCAATAGAATCTTGCATTATTTATAATTTGAAATTATTGAAATAAGTTTTTGGCCATCGGTAAGTTCAATTTTTTTTCTAAGCTTTTCTGATAATTGAATATTGTTTGTATTTTCAACAAGAGTTAAAAACTCTAAATTTATGTCGTTGTCATTGGAAAGTTCAAATACTCTTTTATCGTCTATAGATTTAAGAAGTTCTAATATCTCAAAAGCAAATTTGTCATCTTCTATCTTTGAATTAATAGTTTTATGTGATTTTAAGACTTGATATTTGATGATCTCTTTTCCTCGTCCAGCTTCAACCAATCTTTCTTCAAGATTATCTTGAGAAATCTTTTCGATATCATCAATTGAAAACAAGTAAACCAGTTCTAAATCTTCTATTTCTGGCTCAACATTCCTAGGAACAGCCAAATCTATTATCATCATTGGTTTGTTTCCTCTATTTTTAAATGCATTTTCAACTGCTCCTTTTCCGATAATTGGTGTGAGACTTGATGCAGAGCAAATAATAATATCAGCATTAATAATTTCTCTATGGACTAGATTTAGAGGCATTGGAATTACAGAAAAATCTTCAGATATCTTTATTTCTTTTATAGTTCTATTTATAGCAGAAATAGACCTCAAGCCTTTGTCAAAGAGGTTTTTAATTATAGATTTTGCTAAATCTCCTCCTCCAATTACTAGGACTTCCTTGTTTTCAGGATTCTCAAATATTTCCTTTACGAGGTTGAATGATAAGCCACTCACAGATAATGGATTTATACCTATCTTTGTTTCAGTTCTTACTTTTTTTGTAATTTCAAAAACTTTTTCAACATAAATCATAAGTTCTTTCCCAACGAGCCTAAAAGCTTTGGCTGAGTGATATGCGTTTTTAAATTGTCCAAATATTTCTTGCTCCCCAACCACTTGAGAATCTATGCCGCAACAAACTCTACACATATGCTCAAATGCTTTTAAACCGTCATAAATATAAAAGTTTTTATCAGGTATATCAGAAATATTAAGAGCCTCCTTNGTTAGTTTTAGGACTTCATCCTCTATGCCCTTGTCTCCATAGAAATATATTTCAGTCCTATTACATGTAGAAAGGCCAAAAAAACCAGAAATCTTTTTATCTAATTTTGATATTAGAAAATCATTCAGATAAACAAGATTTGAATCATCGACGATAAATCTTTCTCTATCTGAAACCTTTGAGGTCTTATGGTTTATTCCAACTAGGTGAATTTCTTGCATTATTTAAGTTAAGTATTTAGCTGTAGCTAAAAATTGATTGATTTGAAAGATTTTTTTTCATTTTTGATCAAAACTATGAATGTTATTATACAACTTATCTAGTAAAGAAAAATAATTGAAGCAAAATGAAGTTTTTATCTCCTGCAAAGTTAAATCTTAAATTGAGAGTTATTTCAAAAAGAATTGATGGTTATCATAATTTAGAAACCACATTTCAATTTATAGACCTATTCGATGAGATTACTTTCGAGAAAAGCAATGAATCTTTCAATATTAGCTGTGACGGTTTAGAGATAGAGCCTGAAAATAATTTAATTTTTAAATCATTCAACGCAATCAAAGAATATTATGAAGTAGATGAAGGTATTCAGATTCATTTAAAAAAGAATATCCCAGTTGGGGCTGGGCTTGGAGGTGGAAGCTCTAATGCAGCAACAACTCTAATTGCATTAAACAAAATTTGGGGTCTTGATTTGTCTAGGGAAGAGTTAGCTAAGATTGGGAAGCCTTTAGGGGCAGATATTCCTATATTTATATATGGTAAAAATGCTATTGCAACAGGAATTGGTGACGTTTTTTTAGATGTTGAATTTAGAAAAAATAAATTCTTACTTATTTGTCCAAATATCGAAGTTTCAACTGGTGAAATGTTCAGGAAACTTAAAATTGATAAATTAAGTCCCAAACATCAAAATTCATTCCTAGATACTCTACTAAGAGAAAATAAAAGCATTGAAGAATTTTATGCTAGCAATATAAATGATTATGATTTGAAGCTATCTGGGACTGGTTCAACGTTCTTTATAGAGTATGACAAAAAAGATGATTTAAAAAAAATATTACAAAAAATTCCAAAAAATTGGAGATTCTTTTTCTGTGAAGGATTACAATACTCACCATTGACAGGAGTTTAAAGAGATGGGGTGTGGCCAAGCGGTAAGGCAACGGGTTTTGATCCCGTCATGCGTAGGTTCGAATCCTACCACCCCAGCCAAATAAATATGAGTAATGGAACA
>JGI24820J26691_1000600_pt1 | contig 10952 bp, 8 predicted proteins | sample METZYME_5_50m_FD_26691 | JGI IMG/M metagenome (IMG submission 26691) | reverse complement strand
CGTATAAATCTAAAGATTTGATTGGCAGCAAGAAGTTTTTTATTAATCAGAGTATCAACTCCAATAGACTCAGATAATTCAAAATAATCGGTATTATCTACAATAGCAATTGTACGACCAATATTTTTAGATTTGGCCATCAAACAAGACATTATATTTTTTTGAGAATCACCAGTGGTAGCAATGAAAGCATCCATTTCTTCTAAACTTTCCTCACTTAAAAGATCAACCCTAGTTCCATCGATATTAAGGACTAAGACATTTGACAATGAATTTGCTATATNTTCAGCCTTATCAGGATTAATTTCAACNAGTTTTACANTATAGCCATCGTTACTTAGCTCTTTTGCAACTTTAAAACCTACTCTTCCTCCACCGAGAATCATTATTTTTTCGATTTTATCTTTTTTAGTTCCCATCAAATTATATAGTTCATCAATACCATCACGACATGTAATGAAATATACATGATCATCATTTTTAAAAACTGTATTCCCTCTGGGAATTGTTGCATTATGACTACCACTTCGTTCAATAGCTATTGGCATAAATTTTATACCTGGAAAAACTGAAGCAGCTTCCATAACTGTTTTACCAACAAAAGGAGCATCATTTTGGATTTTTGCAGCCATCATTTTTAACGCACCATTTTCAAAATCATGACTATTTGTAAAGCCAGAGTTGTTGACAAGTAACTTAACTTCATCGGCAGCCAAATTTTCAGGTGATATAACCTCATCAATACCTATTGTAGAAAAATCGAATTTACTACCATTTTCTAAAAACTCTGTATTTGTTAATCTAGCAATAGTTCTTTTTGCACCTAATTTTTTTGAAAGTATACATGTAAAAAAATTAATTGATTCGCTTGCAGTAACCCCAATAACTAGGTCAGCATTTGATACGTTAGCTTTGTCTAAAGTTGATGGAGATGAAGAATCACCATTTACTACTTTAATATCCAAATAATTTTCCCCATCCTTGAGGTTAACCTCATTATTATCAATCAAAGTGATATCATGAGACTCATATGAAAGCATTTTCGATAAATGTAATCCAACTTCACCAGCTCCTGCAATAACAATTTTCATTATTGAGAAATTTAACTAAACAAATATACTTGATTTTCGAAATTTGAATAAAATTTAATTTTTTATTGTTTAGTTTATTAGATTTGAAATTGTGTTGAATAAGATTTTATTTTTTTTACTGATTTGTAGTCATATAAGTTATTCACAATTTAAAAATCTTCAAAATTTTGATGAAAGGGACCTGAGGTTTGGCTATTATATTGGAATCAACCAATATGACAACAAGGTTATATATAAAAACAACACACCATATCCTATTTCTGTTGATAGAGCTGAAGGTATTAATGTTGGGTTGATTGGAGAATTAAAGCTTAATAAAAATCTTTTCCTAAGCCTTGAGCCTGGATTACATGCAAATAAAAAAAATATAATATTTAATGAAAGAAAAGAATTTACTAATTATGGTGACACATTATGGGTTGTTAAATCAAATAACATTCATATTCCACTTTTACTTAAATATAGCGCCAAAAGACTAGATAACTTTAGACCCTATTTAAAAGCTGGTTTATCAACATCAATTAATCTTAACGAAATTGAAGGGACGCTTTCAAATAATGGTTTAGAAAATTTTAAGTTTGAAAAATTTAATTTTTACTATGAGTTGGCTTTTGGAGTTGATTTTTATTTAAGATATTTTAAATTCTCACCCTCTGTAAGAGGGGTTTTCTCCTTAAAAAACGAAATTCCTAATAATACTCCTGACAATCCTTGGACTAGAAATATTGATAAATTTTTGACAAGAGCTATTTTTATAAATTTCAGTTTTTATTAAATCCTACAGAAACTTAAAATAATTGCCAAGGAAGTAGATAGATTTAAACTCTCTGTCTTAACATCTTTATTATACTTTGGGATTGTAAATGAATTATCTACTAATTTTTTGATTTTTTCAGAGATTCCATGGGATTCGGAGCCAAAAACCCAAATACATTTATCACTAATTTTACTTTTCTTAAGTTTTTCCCCTTTTAGGTCTGCAGCATAAATAGGTAAATTTTTAGATTTTAAAAACTCAAAAATTTCAGTGTAAATTACATTTACTCTAGATAGAGAACCCATTGATGATTGTATTACCTTTGGATTATAACAATCAACAGAACTATTTGAGCAAATAATTTGATTAATTCCAAACCATTCGCAAGTTCTAATGATAGTGCCTAAATTACCAGGATCTGAGATATTATCTAAAACGACATAAAAGCTACTATCCTGAATTGATTTATCTGCAATATTAAAAACAGCCAGTGTTCCATATGGTGTCTTTTGACTACTAATTGACTTAAGTTGACTTTTTGTAATTATCTCAGGTTTAAAATTGTTTATTTTTTTAGAATCTAATGAATATAATTGGTCTAGCTTATATTTAGAATCCTATAAATTCCTTGATTGTCTTAGTTCCCTCCACAACTATCTTATTATATTTAATTCTATTTTTTTTAAGGGCTAATGATTTTAAGAATCTTATCTGATTTTTACCAACCATATATTAAATGTATTTTTGAATTGTGAATCTCATTAAAATCAATAAGGTAAAAATAACATTATTTGTATTTTCGGCAATTTTATTATCGAGCTGTTCAATATCCAAAGAATTAACAGAGAATCAAAAAATAATTAGAAATAATAATTTATACGTCAATGATGAGCTAACTCCTAAAGATACTCTTAATAGCCTTTTTTTACAGAAAAAAAACTCAACTTTTATTGGTATTCCAATTGGTGCGCTAATCTACTCCGCATCAAAAGATAATACTGACAGCATTTTTGATGACTGGGTAAGCCAAAAAAACAAAAGGTCAAAACTAAATACAATATTCTCCAAAAAACAAGTAAATCAATTAAAGGAATATTACAGAAGTTTTAATGAATGGAAAAAGAACAATGGGGAGAAAATAGAAATTATTGACTCATCAAAAACTATTGCAACTGTAAAAAACCTTAACTCTTATTTCCAAAATATTGGGTTTCTGGAAAATAAAATAGTAACAGAAATTAAGACAAATCCTGATAATGAAAAATATGCAGATGTTAACTATAAGGTTAATACAGGTCCTCAATATTATATTGGCGACGTAAGCTCAGTAATTGAATCTGCTGTGATTGATTCTATTTATAAACAAAATATCAGTAAATCATTTATCAAAAAAAATGAGTCATTCAAAACAAAAAATTTTGCTTTAGAAAGAGAAAGATTAAATAAATTATTTAAAAATTCTGGTATTTACGATTTTCAAATAAATTCTATTTTATATGATGTCGAAATTGATTCTACAAACAACATCTTTAACTTACCTATCAAAATACTTATAACAGGTCCAGACTATAAAATTCATACAATTGATAAAGTAACTGTATCAAACTTTAAAGAAAATGGAAATTTTGATTTTAATAGCGATTTCATTAACAATCAAATTAAATTCAAGGTTGGAGAAAAGTTTAATGATTCCTTACGAACACTTACATTACAAAACTTTAATAAACTTGATTTATTTAGCTTTCCATCTGTAAGCTATAAGTATATTGAAAATAAAAACAACTCATTAGAGGCTGCTATAATACTTAATTCAAAGAAGAAATATGCTATTGGTTTTGGGTTCGATATTAAACAATCAAATATTGAAGATATTGGAATTTCTTTTGAAAATAGATTTAAAACAAGGAATGTTTTTAAAAATGGTGAAAACTTGGAATTATCTGCAACTGGATCAATTGGAAAATCTGGTGATGTAACTATATCGCAATTAAATTATGATTTGAGTCTAAAATTCCCAAAATTCCTATTTCTAAGCAAAAAAATCAATAATTCACCAAAATTATTTAATCCTAGATCTTTTGTAAATTTTGGAGCTTCAAACCAAAGAAATATAGGTCTGGATAGAAATAGTTTAAAGTTTGACTTTAATTATTCNTGGAATAAAAAAAATAATTTTTTTAATTTTTCGATCGCTGAAATTGAGTTAATTAAAAACAAAAACATTGAAAATTATTTTAATATATATTCAAATTCATATGATTTAATCAATGAAATAGCAAAAGATTACACTAATGATAGTAAATACTACATTAACGGAAATTTAAGTATACCATTGGGAATTAATCTATTTATTAATGATGCCTTAACAGTATTCAATACAGCGTTAAGTAATAATGATTTGAATACAATCGATTATATAAACAACAGAAAAAAAAGGTTAACCACAAACAATTTGATAATTGGATCTTCGTTCTCAATTTCAAATAATTACGACAATCGCTATGATAAAACAAACTTCAATCAATGGAGAATAAAATTTCAAAGTGCGGGGCTTATTACGAATATCTTGAGAGGTAATAGTAAATTAAACTCTGATGGTTTTAAAACAATATCTGACCTACCTTTCTCACAATTTTTAAAATCAGAACTAAGTTATATCAAGCATTGGAATACTGGAGAAAACTCAACCTTTGCAACAAGATATTTCTTAGGATTTGCCATACCTTATGGAAACTCAGAAAATATACCCTTTTCTGAATCATTTTTTGGTGGTGGTTCAAATGATAATAGAGCATGGGAAGTATATAGATTGGGTCCAGGAAGCAGTGGTGCAACAGATGAATTTAATGAAGGTAATTTTAAAATAGCTTTAAATTTTGAATATAGATTTAAAATGTTTGGAAGATTTAATGGTGCTTTATTTACTGATGTAGGTAATATTTGGAATCTTCTTGATGACACAAATGATTCTGCCAGGAAATTTGATGGTTTAAAAGATTTGAGTGAGTTGGCAGTTGGTTCTGGATTTGGACTGAGGTACGATTCAGGGCTTTTTGTCTTTAGGCTTGATATGGGATTGAAAACTTATAATCCAGCACTGACAAAGGAAAGAAGATGGTTTAAAGATTTTAACTTAAAAAAGGCTGTTTTTAATATTGGTTTAAATTATCCTTTCTAACTAGTTTTATTCTTATTAATTTTAGGGCCTAATATCGTTTAAATGGTTTTAACAGGAAATAAAGTTCAAGAACTTTTCGACAAAGCAAAAGCGAACAAGTTTGCAATACCCGCAGTAAATGTAATTGGATCAAACTCAATTAACGCTACTTTGGAAACTGCTGCTAAACTAAATTCACCGGTCATAATTCAATTTTCAAATGGAGGTGCTATTTTTAATGCTGGTAAAAGTTTAAAAAACGAAAACCAAATTGCTGCAATAAAAGGTGCTGTTTCTGGTGCCAAACATGTTCGTGAATTAAGTGATTTGTATGGAGCAACCGTAATCTTACATACGGATCATGCTTCCAGAAAATTATTGCCATGGATTGATGGTTTAATCGATGAAAGTGAAAAAAACTTCAAATTAACAGGTGAACCCCTTTTTAGTTCTCATATGATCGACCTTTCCGAGGAAAAGATTGAAGATAACATTGAAACATGCTGTGAATATCTAAAAAGAATGTCAAAAATTGGAATGACACTTGAAATAGAACTTGGAGTTACCGGTGGTGAAGAAGATGGTGTTGATAATACTGGTATTGATGAATCAAAACTGTATACACAACCTGAAGAAGTTCATTATGCTTACAAAAAGTTAATGGAAATAAGTGATAAATTCACAGTTGCCGCAGCTTTTGGTAATGTTCACGGTGTTTACAAACCTGGAAATGTTAAATTAAAACCAATTATATTAAAAAACTCACAGGATCTAATATCAGAGAAATATAAATTAGGAAATAACCCAATAAACTTTGTATTTCATGGTGGGTCTGGATCTTCTGTGTCTGAAATCCGAGAAGCTATTGATTATGGTGCAATAAAAATGAATATAGATACTGATATGCAGTATGCATTTATGGAAGCATCTCGTGATTATTTCACAGAAAACATAGATTATTTAAAAACACAAATCGGTAATCCTGACGGACCAGGAAATCCAAATAAAAAGTTCTATGATCCTAGAGTATGGCTCAGAAAATCTGAGGAAAATTTTGTTAAAAGATTGGTAAAATCTTTTGAAGATCTAAACAACGTTAATACTTTATAGATTTTTATTGTAAGTTTAATTTAGAATAATAAAAATGGCCTGGTTTAGACGACAAAAAAAAGGGATTCAAACTGATACACAAGACAAAAAAGATACTCCTGAGGGTCTTTGGCATAAAACACCATCAGGAAAAATTGTTGATAATGACGAATTAATCGATAATAATTTTGTTTCGCCTGAAGATAATTTTCACTTAAGAATTGGATCACTTGAATATTTCAAAATTCTTTTTGACAACAATGAATATGAAGTTTTGTTTGACAATTTAATTAGTGCGGATCCATTAAAATTTGTTGATACTAAATCATACCCAAAACGTATTAAAGATGCTCAAAAGAAAACTGGTCTAAATGAAGCTATTAAAGTAGCATATGGAGAATCATATGGAAAAAAACTTACCATAGCATCAATGGACTTTACATATATTGGTGGATCAATGGGCTCAGTTGTTGGAGAAAAAATATCAAGGGCTATTGATCATGCAATTAAAGAGAAAACTCCGCTGGTAATAATTTCAAAATCAGGNGGTGCAAGAATGATGGAGGGTGCAATTTCTTTAATGCAAATGGCAAAAACATCTGCTAAGTTAACGCAGTTGTCAAAAAATAAGCTGCCATATATTTCTTTATGTACCGACCCAACAACAGGTGGAACAACCGCATCATTTGCCATGCTTGGNGATATTATAATATCTGAGCCAGGTGCATTAATTGGTTTTGCTGGACCNAGGGTGGTCAAGGATACTACAGGACAAGATCTGCCTGAAGGTTTTCAGAGATCGGAGTTTTTATTNGACAATGGTTTCATAGATTTTATTAGCCATAGAAATGATTTAAAAAAGAATATCAATTTATATATTGATTTGATATTAAACACCCCTCTGAGAGCATACAATTAAATCTTAAAAAAATTATACTATATTTGCCGTCAAATTATTAAATAAATGTATCTAACAAAGAATAAAAAGGAAGAGCTATTTAAAGAACACGGTAAGTCTGAAAAAGATTCTGGATCTGCCGAGGGGCAGATTGCTCTATTTACTGCAAGAATCAATCACCTTACAAATCATTTAAAAGAAAATAAAAAAGATTTTAATACTGAGAGATCACTTGTAAAAATGGTAGGTAAGAGAAAAAGTCTTTTAAGTTATTTAAAAGCTAAGGATATTGAGAGATACAGATCTATTATAAAGAAGTTGTCTATTAGAAAATAGTCTGGTTTTCATTGGTTGCTACCCACACAACAAAATTAATTAATGAAAACATATGAATACAAAAGTTTATAAAAAAGAAATTAAACTGCCTGATGGCAGAATTATATCAATCGAAACTGGAAAATTAGCAAAACAAGCAGATGGATCAGCTGTTATTCAAATGGGAAATGCCATGCTTCTTGCTACAGTAGTTTCATCTAGAACACCAAGTCCAGTAGATTTTTTACCCCTAACGGTTGACTATAGAGAAAAATTTGCTGCATCTGGAAAATTCCCGGGTGGATTTTTTAAGAGAGAAGCTAGACCTTCTAATGATGAAATATTAACTATGAGATTGGTTGATAGAGTATTAAGACCTCTATTTCCCAAAGATTATCATTATGAGACACAAGTTATGATTCAACTTATGTCTCATGATGAAAATGTAATGCCTGATTCACTTGCTGGATTAGCAGCCTCAACCGTTATTCAACTCTCTGACATTCCCTTCGAATATCCAATTTCTGAGGTTCGTGTTGCCAGAATAGATGGAGAATTCATAGTTAACCCTAGTCGTGAACAACTTAATGATTCTGATATTGACATTATGGTTGGAGCCAGCTACGAATCTGTATCTATGGTTGAGGGGGAGTTTGATGAAATTTCAGAACAAGAAATGACCGATGCTATAAAATTTGGACATGATGCAATAAAAGCACAAATAGATGCTCAAAATGATCTTGTAAATGAAGTTGGCAAAAAAGAAACCAGAGAATACGAAAAAGCTGTTGAAAATGAAGATTTATTAAAAAAAGTTAATGATGATTGTTATTCCAAATGTTATGAAATTGCTAAAAAAGGATTATCCAAGAAAGAGAGGTCTGAACAATTTTCAGAAGTGAAAGAACAACTACTTGAATCCTTTAGTGAAGAAGACTTAGAAGAGAATGAAAATCTCATTAAAAAATATTTTTCCAAGGTTGAAAAAGAAGCCATCAGAGAATTAGTTTTAAGTGAAGGAATAAGGCTAGATGGTAGAAAAACAACTAACATTAGACCTATTTGGTGTGAAGTTGCATATTTACCTTCAACTCACGGATCTGCAATTTTTACTAGAGGAGAAACTCAAGCATTAGCTACTGTTACATTGGGAACATCCAGAGATGCAAACATTATAGACTCACCNACAAACCAAGGNGAAGAAAATTTTTATTTACACTATAATTTTCCTCCATTTTCNACAGGNGAAGCCCGTCCTTTAAGAGGAACATCTAGAAGAGAGATTGGTCATGGTAATTTAGCTCAAAGAGCTTTAAGCAAAGTTTTCCCAAATGACTGTCCATACACTGTTAGAGTTGTTTCAGAAGTATTGGAATCGAATGGTTCATCTTCAATGGCTACTGTTTGTTCTGGTACAATGGCTTTAATGGATGCAGGTGTAAAAATAACTAAGCCTGTTTCCGGGATTGCTATGGGATTGATTTCTGATGGAAAAAGATACTCTGTTCTTTCTGATATTTTAGGTGATGAAGATCATCTTGGAGATATGGATTTTAAAGTAACTGGTACAAAAGATGGAATAACTGCATGTCAAATGGATATCAAAATCAAAGGGTTGTCATATGAAATACTTGAAAAAGCACTTGAACAAGCAAAGACAGGTAGATTAGAAATCCTTAATGAAATGACAAATACAATTCAAAATCCTGCTGAATCTGTTAAACCACACGCTCCAAAGATGGTCAAAGTTGTTATTGACGGTGACTTTATTGGAGCAGTTATAGGTCCAGGTGGAAAAGTAATTCAGGAAATGCAAAAAGAAACAGGAACTACAATAGTTATTGAGGAAGAAGATGAAAAAGGTATAGTTGAAATTTTGGGAACAGATCAAAATATGATTGATTCAGTTATTCAAAAAATAGAAGATATAACTTTTAAACCTAAAGTTGGAGAAACTTATAATGTTAAGGTTGTAAAAATCTTAGATTTTGGTGCTGTTGTAGAGTTTAGACCTGGCAAAGAGGTTTTATTACATGTATCTGAAATTGCATGGGAAAGAGTAGAAAAAGTGGAGGAATATCTTAAAATTGGTGATTTAATCGACGTAAAATATGTTGGATTTGACCCTAGAACTAAAAAACAAAAAGTTTCTAGGAGATTACTGTTGGAAAGACCACCAAAAAAAGATAAATAAATTGAAACCTTTTTCCCTTTTTATCGTATAAGTTAATAAAGGGTACTAGATGAGACAATTAAAAATTACCAAACAGGTAACAAACAGAGAAACTGCATCTCTGGACAAATACCTTCAAGAGATTGGAAAAGTTGATTTAATAACAGCTGAAGAAGAAGTAGAATTAGCGCAGCGAATTAAAGCTGGTGATGAAGTAGCTTTAGAAAAATTAACAAAAGCAAATTTAAGATTTGTTGTTTCTGTAGCTAAACAATATCAAAATCAAGGTCTAACACTTCCTGACTTGATTAATGAAGGAAATTTAGGTCTTATAAAAGCTGCAAGAAGATTTGATGAAACTAGAGGTTTTAAGTTCATCTCCTATGCAGTTTGGTGGATAAGACAATCAATCCTTCAAGCATTAGCTGAACAATCTAGAATTGTAAGGCTACCATTAAATAAAATTGGTTCAATAAACAAAATCAACAAGATGTATGCTTTCTTAGAGCAGGCCAATGAAAGGGTCCCATCTGCTGAAGAAATTGCAAAAGAATTAGACATGACTGTTTCTGATGTTAAAGAATCAATGAAAAACTCTGGTAGGCATGTTTCGATGGATGCTCCTTTAGTTGAAGGTGAAGACTCCAATCTTTACGACGTATTAAAGAGTGGTGAATCTCCTAATCCTGATAAAAAATTACTACACGAGTCTTTAAAAACTGAAATTGATAGATCACTTGAAACTTTAACACCAAGAGAAGCCGATGTTGTNAGATTGTACTTTGGTTTAGGTGAACAACATGCAATGACCCTAGAGGAAATTGGTGAAACATTTGATTTGACCCGAGAACGTGTAAGACAAATCAAAGAAAAAGCCATAAGAAGATTAAAACACACTTCCAGAAGTAAAATATTAAAAACATACCTTGGATAATAAGTCTAAAATTATTGCTCCCTCAATGCTTGCTTGTAATTTTGGTAAGCTTGAAGAAGAAATAGACTTAGTTAACAATAGTGAGGCTGGATGGTTTCATATCGATGTAATGGATGGCGTCTTTGTGCCTAATATTTCTTTTGGAACCCCAATAATGGAAGTATTTAAAAAAAATGCAAAAAAAACTTTGGATGTTCACCTAATGATTGTCAATCCTGAAATATATGTGGAAAAGTTTGCTAAGCTAGGCAGTGAAATTCTTACAGTACACTTAGAAGCATCTACCCATTTACACAGAACTGTTGAAAATATTAAAAATAATGGGATGAAAAGTGGAGTAGCAATCAATCCTCACACTCCTGTTTCTTCTCTAAATTCAATAATTAGTGACATTGATTTAGTATGTCTAATGAGTGTTAATCCAGGATTTGGTGGACAATCATTTATCAAAAATACTTATCAAAAAATTGAAGAATTAAAAAACCTTATTGAAAAAACTAATTCTAAAGCTCTAATTGAAGTTGATGGGGGAGTAAAT
>JGI24820J26691_1000597_pt1 | contig 10962 bp, 10 predicted proteins | sample METZYME_5_50m_FD_26691 | JGI IMG/M metagenome (IMG submission 26691) | reverse complement strand
TATGAAATAAAGCATTACAAAAAAAGATCTAATTTAAATTTTGTAGACTGCAGTGAAATGGATGATAAGTATCTTAAAAAACTCCATGTGAGATTAGATGATGGTTCGGAGATTTCAGGAGTAGACGCTTTTATATATGTTTGGCAAAGGACTGAGGGATATGGCTGGTTAGCAAAAGTTGTAAGCCTTCCTTTTATCTATCAAATATCAAAAATAGGTTATTCATTTATAGCTTTCATTCTTTTCTATAGGTATAAATTATTCTCTAAATGAGAATGATAATCAAAATAATTATCATTAAAAAAATACCTTATATCANTAGTTTACATTAAATATAATTTTACTATAATCATANATAATTAATGTATTTGGAGTAATATTATATGAAAGTTGATCAAATAGATTCGCAGAAAGTTTGTAATGTTTTAAATGAAATAATGGAATATGAATTAGCAGGAGTAGTTCGTTACACTCACTCCTCAATGATGGTAAGCGGACCTTACAGATTACCTATAGTTAGTTTCTTAAAAGAGCAAGCTGCTGAATCACTTTTGCATGCTCAAATGGCTGGAGAAAAAATTGCTGGGCTAGATGGTCACCCCAGTCAAAGGATAGCTAAAATTGAAGAGACTAATAGACACACTATTAAAGACATTCTTGAGGAAAGTTTAGAGCATGAGTTATATGCATTAAGTCTCTACAAAAAATTATTAGATTACGTTGAAAATAAATCTATTTACTTAGAGGAATATGCAAGAGCACAAATTGGTGAAGAGGAGCAACACTCATTAGAATTAAAAATAATGCTTAAGGATTTTAGTTAGCTTCTTTAAAATATCTTTCAAAATGAACTTCTGAAAGTTCGCGAAGCTCGTCATTAATTTCATCTTTAATTGTCTTTGGATCATAACTAACTAAATTTTCTATTCCAAAATCAGTTAAGTTAATTGGCTGTGATCCAGCTGCTCTGAATAAGTCGAAAATCCAAGTTAAAGGATCGAGAGAATGATTAAAATTTATTGCTTTTTCATCTAGCCTTGAAGCAAACAAATCAGCATCAATTATTTTAAATCTTCTTTTTAAGATTTGAATTTTAAATTGTTCTAGTCTTAAATTAATAATTTCTCTTTCTTCGGGTGAGTATTTTGTCCATGACACTATTTCATGAGCAAAACGTTTACAGCCCTTACAAACTTCATCACCAAATGTTGTGGAACATATCCCTAGACATGGAGTTGATGAACGTTTTTTTTGTAATTTAGGCATTTGTCTTAATAATAACCGATTTTTATAGAAAATTTTGCTAAATTGCCCTTATTTAGTGGCTATCTTTGGCTATAAGAGTAAAATAAGCCCATCGGAGACCAGACGATGTTAAATAACTATAAAAAACACGTTGAGGAAAGGGCTGAACAAAATATACCGCCCCTACCCTTAGACGCCGATCAAACATCTAAACTTGTTGAACTACTTAAATCTGATCACAAAGAGAGTGAATTACTCCTCTTTCTATTGAAAGAGAGAGTTCCAGCTGGAGTAGACCAATCTGCATACGTAAAAGCTGCATTCTTAGCAGATATCACTACTGGAGAGGCTTCAAGCCCTTACATAAGTAAGAAAGAAGCAGTGCAAATACTTGGTACTATGCTTGGAGGTTACAATATCGAGCCGCTTATTAAATGTCTTGAAATTGAGGGTCTCGGTGATGAGGCTGCAAATGCCTTAAGTCAAACTTTATTAATTTTTGATGCTTTTAACGAGATTTTTGAACTCTCAAAAAAAAATAAATATGCCAAAAAAGTCATAGATTCATGGGCTGAAGGTAAATGGTTTACTGATAAAGCTGATATTCCTGAGCAAATTAAACTTACTGTTTATAAAGTACCAGGTGAAATAAATACTGACGATTTATCACCAGCTACAGATGCATGGTCTAGGCCGGATATTCCACTTCATGCCCTAGCCATGTTCAAGATGCCAAGAGAGGGTTTGGATCAACCTCTTGAAACTATAGAAAAGTTAAAAGAAAAAGGAAATCCGTTAGTATTTGTTGGTGATGTTGTAGGTACTGGATCATCAAGAAAATCTGCAACCAATTCTGTTCTATGGCATATGGGTGATGAAATTCCATGCATTCCAAATAAAAAAGAAGGTGGTTTCTGCTTTGGTGGCAAAATTGCTCCAATATTTTTTAATACTTTAGAAGACTCGGGTGCATTTCCCATAGAAATGGATGTTACTAACATGGAAATGGGGCAGGAAATAATATTAAAACCTTTTGAAGGTAAAGTCATTGATGCTAATTCAAATGAAGTCATTACAGAATTTGAATTAAAAACAGATGTAATCCTTGATGAAGTGAGAGCAAATGGAAGAATTCCGTTGATTATAGGAAGGCAACTCACAGACAAAACTAGAGAGGTGCTTGGTCTAGAACCTACCAAAATCTTTAGAAGACCCGACTCAAAAGATGGTTCAAAAAAAGGATACACCCTTGCACAGAAAATGGTTGGTAAAGCATGTGGTATTGATGGAGTAAGGCCTGGAGTTTATTGTGAGCCAAGAATGACAACAGTTGGATCACAGGATACAACTGGACCAATGACTAGAGATGAACTTAAAGAATTGGCATGCCTTGGATTTTCATCAGATCTGGTAATGCAATCATTTTGTCATACTGCTGCATATCCAAAGCCTGTTGATATTGAGACCCAACATACACTTCCTGATTTTATTATGAACAGAGGTGGTGTATCACTTAAACCAGGCGATGGGATAATTCACTCATGGTTAAATAGAATGTTAATACCTGATACTGTTGGAACTGGTGGAGATAGCCATACAAGATTTCCTATCGGTATAAGTTTTCCAGCAGGTTCTGGTTTAGTAGCGTTTGCAGCTACTCTAGGAGTCATGCCTTTGGATATGCCAGAATCAGTTCTCGTTAGATTTAAAGGAGAAATGCAACCAGGAATCACATTGAGAGATCTTGTTAATGCAATCCCTTATGCTGCTATTCAAAAAGGATTACTGACCGTTGAAAAAGAAGGTAAGAAGAATGTATTCTCAGGTAAATGTCTTGAGATTGAAGGATTACCTAACTTAAAAGTTGAACAAGCTTTTGAATTATCTGATGCTTCAGCTGAAAGATCTGCATCAGGTTGCACAGTTCGTCTTAGCAAGGAACCAATTATTGAATATCTTGAATCAAATATAATAATGCTTAGATGGATGATTGCCAGCGGGTATGGTGATGAAAAAACTATTGAAAGAAGAGCTCAAGCAATGGAAGAGTGGATTAAGAATCCAGTTCTGTTAGAACCTGATAAGGATGCAGAGTATGCTGAGATTATCGAAATCGATTTAAATGAAATAAAGGAACCACTTTTGGCATGTCCTAATGATCCAGATGATATTAAAACGCTATCGGATGTTTGTGGAGATAAAATTGATGAAGTGTTTATTGGTTCGTGTATGACAAACATTGGGCATTTTAGAGCAGCAAGTCACCTCCTTAAAAAATATAATGGTACAAAAGCAAAATTATGGATTTCTCCTCCAACAAAAATGGATGAAAAACAATTAAAAGATGAAGGTGTTTTTGAGACATTTGTAAGCTCAGGTGCAAGAACAGAGTTACCTGGGTGCTCTCTATGTATGGGCAATCAAGCACGTGTCATGGCCGGTGCTACTGTCGTATCTACATCTACTAGAAATTTTCCGAATAGACTTGGAGATGGAGCCAATGTGTATTTGGCATCAGCAGAGTTAGCAGCTATTGCCTCTATTGTTGGAGAACTTCCAACCCATGAAGAATATATGAAATATATGAATGAAATAAATCCACTTTCGGGTGAAATTTATAAATATTTAAATTTTGATGAAATTCCAGCTTATGTTAAAAGTGCAAATTCCGCTGAGATACCATCAATTAATATTGTTAACCCCTAACCTTTTGCCTTAGTTTTTTCTCTTTGCATCTTTAGCTTCATCTTTTCTAGATGTCTCAAGATCCTCAAGGTAGTTTTCAATCAGAGGAGTAAAGTACTCTCCGGTGAAAATAGAGGTCTCAAATTCTTTAATTTCTGGATTTCCTTCACGAACAGAATCAATAAGATCATCGAGTGTTTGATATATTAACCAGTCAGCATTAATTTCTTTTGCTACTTCATCATGATCTTTTTTGGAGGCAATTAATTCAGCAGTTGCCGGCATATCAATTCCATATAAATTTTGATATTTAATTGCAGGAGCAGCAGATGCGAAATAGACTTTTTTAGCTCCTGCCTCTCTTGCCATCTCAATTATTTTTTTGCTTGTTGTTCCTCTAACAATAGAGTCATCAACAAGTAAAACATTCTTACCATCAAACTCTAAATCAAGAATATTTAGTTTTCGTCTAACAGATTTTTTTCTTTCTTCTTGGTACGGCATAATAAATGTCCTTCCAATATATCTATTTTTAACAAAGCCCTCTCTATAAGGAACATTTAAATCAACGGCCAACTGATGGGCAGCAGTTACAGAACTATCAGGAATTGGAATAACAACATCTATATCATGATCTGGTCTTGTTTTTTTAATTTGTCCAGCAAGTTTTGTTCCCATCCTCATTCTTGCCTTGTATACAGAAATCTCATCTATTTTTGAATCCGGTCTTGAAAAATAAACATATTCGAATATACATGGTCTTTTTTGTGGATTATCTGAGCACTGCTGAGAAAAGAAATTACCTTTTTTATCAATAAAAACTGCTTCGCCTGGATCTATATCTCTTACTTTTTCAAAACCAAGAGGTGTAAAGAGTGCATCTTCAGAAGATACAATGTACTCATCTCTATTTTTTCCTTTTCTTATTCCAAGTGAGAGTGGTCTAATTCCATTATTATCTCTGAAAGCTAGCATCCCATAACCATTAATAAGAGCTATGACAGCATAAGCACCATCACATCTTATATGAGTCTTAGTTACTGCCTTAAAAATATGTTTTTCAGATGGATAAATTTCCCTTTGTTTACCAAGCTCATGTGCAAAAATATTTAATAACACTTCTGAATCGCTATCGGTTCTTAGATGCCTCATTTCTGCATGAAATAATTCACTACCTAACTGTTTTGAATTAGTAAGATTTCCGTTATGTGCAAGACTTATACCATATGGAGAATTTACATACATCGGTTGAGCAAACTCTTTTCCAGCACCACCAGCAGTTGGATATCTCACATGCCCAATGCCATAATTCCCAGAAAGTTTATCCATATGTCTTTGCTGAAAAACATCACGAACATATCCCATTGATTTTCTTGAATTTAATTGATCATCACTGTTGCAGACAGAAATACCTGCAGCATCTTGCCCTCTATGCTGAAGCATTATAAGAGAATCATAGATTTCAGCAGCTACATCTGTTTCAGCAGAAATCCCAACTATTCCACACATTAAGAGTCCCCATCTTTTGTGTCATCATTAATTGGTTCTGGAACCACCTCTTGTTTTAAAGGTTCGATTATTTCCAGAGCCTCCTCCACAACATTTCTATTATCTATCAATTCTCTAAAATATGCTTCTATTTCTGGGGCATATTGTTGAATAATTGGTGTAATTTTTGAATTACTAATTAAGTCTGTTGTTTTCAAACCAGATGGAAGTAATAAAAATATTACAAACAAAACTATCAAGCCCCTAATCAAACCAAAAACAACGCCGAGAAATCTATCAAACCCAGACGCACCTGACCATTTAATAAGTTTGCTTATAAATTTAATTACCATTCCGCCTATGAAGATGAAAATTACAAAGACAACAATATAAGAAATTATTTTTGAAATTTCTTCATTTCCAATAAATTCGTTAATCTTAGGTGTTGCGAGATATTCAAGACTTATTGCCGCTATAAATGCTGCCAACCATAAAAATAAAGACAAAAATTCTTTTGTAAATCCGCGAGCAAATGAAATTATTCCAGAAGCTATTAAGACTATTAAAATAAACCAATCAGCAAGATTGAGTCCTAAAGCTTCCATCTTGAAATTTCTCCGTTATTTGATTCTGATATTATTTTAATTAAATCCATATTGTTAACAATATCATCTTCTGATAAAAATGGTCCAACGTATATTGCGTATGAATTTCCTTTGTCTCCAAAAGACTCTACAAAGGCAGGAAATCCTCCATTAACAATTTTTTCTTTCAATTTATTTGCATTTTCTTGTGAAGAAAGAACATGAGCTCTATATACAAAAAAATCAAAATCTGACTCATTGAATTCTTTAAAATTGATTTCTTTATTTTGATCGGAAGCATTTGATTTAATGATTGTTTCACTTGAACCAAAATTAGATGTTTTTGGATAATAATTAATTATAAAGAATGATAAGAGCGCTATTAAAAAAACTAGCCCTAATATTCTTTTTATAGTCATTAAACTTTATATTTTTTCTTTAGAGATTCGATCTCATTTGAAACTGGAACAATTTTATTTTTAAAAAATGTTTCATGATTTTCTTCAACCACTTTAAGATCATATAAATAATTTGCCATAACTCCATAAGATTGTGTCATTCCCTTTTCAGACATGTCTGCTTTGAGGTTTATTCTTTCGAGACTTGCTCCATTTCCGATATGAAATCTACTAACCGGATCATTTGGCATACCATCAACTCTCTCAGAGTGAGTAAGATACTTAATTGCATTTTTAGTAAGCTCCTCATCGCTACAGTTATTATCAGAACATCTTTCAAACGATATTGGTGAATATTCTTCCATCCATTTCATAAATCCTGGTAAAGGAGAAAGTGTCATAAATTGATTTAAATCTGGCAGTTCTCTCTTAAGGTTATTAGCAACTTTTTTAATTAAAAAATTCCCAAAAGAAATACCTAATAAGCCATTATGACAATTTGAGATAGAGTAAAAGATTGCTGTATTCGCCTTCTCTATTTCAATTTCTTGTCTATCAAGATTAATTATTTTTTGAATGGATTTTGGAATACCTGTTGTTAATGCAACTTCTACAAATATTAGAGGATCATTTGGGATTAATGGATGAAAAAAAGCAAAACATTGTCTATCTATTGGGGCTAACCTTGCTCTTAAGTCATCCCAGGAGTTAATTTCATGAACTGCCTCATACTCAATTATTTTTTCAAGAATATTAGCAGGCGTCTCCCAATCAATTTTCTCCAAAACCAGAAAAGATGGATTAAACCAATATTTAAAAAGCTTCAATAATCCAGAATCAAATGCCCTTAAATCTTCGTCATTCAATGATCTAATTCTTTCTCTAAGCTTTACTAATCTATATGTTCCATTTGATGTTGAATTTAGTCTTCTAAATAGTTCAATCCAGCCTGGTTCAGATGAAACTCTAACTTTTTCAAAATTTTCTTCATTTTTATTTGATGAATAATTTTTAACATCTTTTAAAAGTGCCTTAGTATCTATGTCGTAATTTTTTAAAAGATCATTCAGAAACTTCTTTAATCCATTATCATCTAAATTTTCTATTAGGTTTAAAAGATGCTCTGCATAAACCAACGAAGATACCTCACCGGAAGTAGACATTACAGAATCAACAGCTTTATTGATGTTATTATGAAGTTTTCCAAAGCTTTTAGAGCCAAAACGATTCAAACGACGCGTTCCCTTCATTACGGAAGTAAGTATGTTTTGAAAGAGACTCATGATATTGCCTTTTTAATATCAGTAATATATGTCCTTATTCTATCAAATTCTTTTGATTGAGAGCCTTCTTCAATCATTTGGACTATTGATGAACCAATTATCACACCATCTGAATGTTGGGATAGTAATTTTGCGTCTTCAGGAGATTTTATTCCAAATCCAGCAAGAGTCGGAACCGAAGCATGTTTTTTTATTTCTTCAACGTTGTTGCTAATTTCATTTACATCCAAATTAGACGCTCCTGTGACTCCCCTTAAAGTTACATAATATACAAATCCAGAGCTATTTTTTGCAATTGATTTTATTCTATCTTTTTTTGTTGTTGGCGAAATCAGTGAAATAGTATTTATATTTGGATTATAAACTCCATAATCTTTCAGATTTAATTCGCCAGGAATATCAACCACAAGGACTGAGTCGATAACATTATTTTTGTTATCTTCAATTAAAGTTTTATTAAAGATAAATGTATTTAAATACCCCATGAGCACAAGAGGAGTCTCATTATCATTCTCCCTATATTTTTGAGCCATTTCAAAAATTGACTTTAAAGTAACATTATTTTTTAGAGCACGATCATGAGCCTTTTGTATTATAGGGCCCTCTGCGATTGGATCTGTAAAAGGAACTCCAATTTCAATTATGTCTACACCAGAATCAACAAGCATCATCATTAATTCTAAAGTTGTTTCTATGTCTGGATCGCCAGCAACGAGATAAGCTACAAGAGCCTTTTTACTTTTATTTTTTAGATTTTCTAAGGTATTAGTGAGTCTGTTCAAATCTTTATTCCATCTATATTTGCAACAGTATTAATGTCCTTGTCACCCCTTCCTGATACGTTAACGATTATATTTGAATTTTTATCGAACTCTTTCATTAAAGTATCCAAGTATGCAAAAGCATGTGCTGTTTCGAGTGCAGGGATTATTCCCTCCAGTTCAGAAACGTCATGAAATGCTTTTAATGCGGCATCATCACTAACAGCAACATATTCAGCTCTTCCTGAATCTTTCAGCCAAGAATGTTCTGGTCCTACTCCCGGATAGTCTAATCCAGCAGAAACAGATTTAGTGCCTTTTACTTGGCCACTATCATCTTGCATGAGATAGCTTAGAGCACCATGAAGAACTCCTGGTGTTCCATCATTTAATGGAGCTGCATGTTCTCCAGTTTCTACACCTTCTCCACCAGCCTCAACACCGATAAGTCTTGTTTCATTAAATTTTATGAAAGGATAAAAGGCTCCCATTGCATTAGACCCACCTCCTACACATGCAACGATTGCATCTGGCATTGAATTAAATAATTCTTTTGACTGTGATATTAATTCTTCACCAACAACAGAATTAAAATCTCTTACAATCATTGGATATGGATGAGGTCCTGTAACACTTCCAATAATATAATATGTGTCGTCAACATTTGTTACCCAATCTCTTAATGCTTCATTAAGAGCATCTTTTAATGTAGCAGATCCAGAATCAACTGAATGAACCTGCGCTCCAAGGAGTTTAATTCTGTATACATTTAATGATTGTCTTTGAACATCCTCAGAACCCATATAAATATGGCACTCAAGGCCAAGTCTAGCAGCAACTGTAGCAGTGGCAACACCATGCTGTCCTGCACCAGTTTCAGCAATAATCCTTTTCTTGCCCATATATTTTGCTAGCAATATTTGTCCAATAGTATTATTAATTTTATGTGCGCCAGTATGATTAAGATCTTCTCTTTTTAACCATATAGAGCCTGTACCATAATGCTTAGTTAGTCTTTCAGCAAAATATAAAGGAGATGGCCTTCCAACAAATTCTGAAAGATCTTTGTAAAATTGTTTTTTGAATTCGTTATTATTTTTTAATTTTTCGTATGTGGTTTCAAGTTCCTCTAAGGCATACATGAGTGTTTCTGGAACAAACTTTCCACCATATTCTCCAAAAAAACCATTCTTATCTGGTAAATTAATATTGTCTGATTTCATATCCTAAATTTTGTTTAACAATTTTTTAATTAAATTTATGTTTTTTATTCCAGGTGAGGATTCAACTCCTGAATTTATATCAAGACACCAAGGATTAATATCTTTAGCATTATCAACATTTTCACAATTAATTCCACCAGATAGAATGAATTTTGTATCTAAATCTTTGATGTTGTTTATTAAATTCCAATCAAATGATTCGCCTGTTCCGCCTGGCGTATCTTTTTTATAGTTTTCAAACAAAATTCCAGATGCATTTTTATATTTATAAACTTCATCGATATTAATTTTGTTCTTTACTCTTAACACTTTCCAAAAATCATTTTTAAAAGAATCACAAAACTCATTTGTTTCATTGCCATGAAACTGAAAAATAGGATTTTGAAAATATGACGAAGTTTTTTTAATAAAATTCCTTTCAGAATTTACATATACACATACAGGTCTTTTATCATTAAATTGCAGTCCTTTAATTTTTTCAAGAAGTTCCAAAGAAACATTTCTGATGCTTTTCTCATAAAAAATAAAACCAAGGAAATCAATACCATCAAGATCAAGAAGTTCATTTAGAACATCTAAATCATTTATTCCACATATTTTAATTAAGGGCTTCATTTGTTTTATATCGATCAAAGATGTCCTTCTCACACGTATTTATTTTAAATTCATCTGGATATCTTGGACCAAGAAAGAATAGACCTGATGCTGGAGCAGTTTTACCAGCAATACTCCTGTCTTTCTTTTCTATAATATCTCGAATGCTCATATTGTTTTCTTTTTTTGCAATATCAACCAAAGTTCCAACCATAATTCTTACCATATTGTGTAAAAAAGCATTTGCAATAACAGTAATAATTATAAAATCATTAAACGTCCTAAGATCGATATCTTTTATTGTTTTTATTGGATTTTTTGAGTTGCAACTTGAACTTCTAAATGAACTAAAGTCATTCTTACCTACAAATGATTTCATTTCTTTTTTCATTAGCTGGATATCAAGATTATTTCTTACCCAAAAAATATGTCTATCTATGAATAATGGCTTATTTGAAGAGTTGTATATCACATAAGAATATTTTCTCTCAATTGCAGAAAACCTTGAGTTAAAAGTATCTGGTACTTTAAAAATATCTTTTACTGAAATTGTTGAAGGTAGATTGGAATTTATGCCATTGATCCAATCTTCATTGCTTCTTTCAATATTTGTTTCAAAATCACAAACTTGAGATAAAGCATGAACTCCAGCATCAGTCCTTCCAGAATAAGTTAGCCTATTATTCTCATTAGTAATTTTT
>JGI24820J26691_1000596_pt1 | contig 10976 bp, 7 predicted proteins | sample METZYME_5_50m_FD_26691 | JGI IMG/M metagenome (IMG submission 26691) | reverse complement strand
CCTGCATAAACTCCACGAACCATTTTAGGACTATCTGTTCTTTCAATGTAAGGAGATTCTTCAAATCTTCTTGCACTAATTTTAATAGTTTTGTTAAGATCAGATTCTTCTTGTAGATTTCCCAATTTAATCTCTTTAATTTGTTTTTGCGTTAGATCTTATAATTGAAGGTGGATCAAAGGCAGTTAATTTTGGAAGTTTATCATTATATTTTTCTATCTCAATAAGACAAGAATGTGCAATAGGACCTTGTCCAAGTTTAGATGTACCTTTGTCGGGTGTTAATACATTTGGATTACCGTGCTTACACATACTTTCATCTTCATCAGGATTTTCTGGATCATACCAAGCACCAGTACTCATCTGTACTACTCCTTGCATTATATCATTAGTGATTTTTACTCCAGCTAGGCAGGATCCTCTTTCATTAAACAATTTAACCACATCTCCGTCCCTCAGTTTGCGTTTACTTGCATCAATAGGATTGATTTCAAGAGGCTCTCTCTCGTTTATTTTAAATGACTTACTATACTTTCCATGATCCATTTGACTGTGTAATTTATTTTTAGGTTGATTTGATATTAAGTGAAGAGGATATTTTTTATCAACTTTACCTAGCCACTCACAAGGTTCGAACCACACTGGGTGTCCTGGACAATCATCATAATTAAAATCAGCGACAGTTTTTGAAAAAATTTCAATCTTACCACTTGGTGTATTTAGTGGATTATTTTTTGGATCTTCTCTAAAATCTTTTAACATTATTGTTGGTTCTGATGGATCATTAATTTTAAACCATTTTTGCTCTCTAAATTTTTTATATTTAGGCATTTCAATATTTGCTACCGCAGCCCTTTCAAATGTTTGGTTATAAATCCATTCTTGCCACTCATCTTCACTTCTTCCTTGTGTAAATTTTTCTTCAATACCCATTTTTTTTGCAATATTTTTAAATATTTCAAAATCATTTTTAGATTGTCCATAAGGTTCAATTATTTTATCCATAGATACAACAAATGGATCTCTAGGTGTCATCATTATGTCATTTCTTTCAAGAGGAGTNGTGCAAGGTANAACAATATCAGATCTTTTTGCAAGTGTATTCCAACACCATTCGTTTGAAATTATTGTATCTGGTTTTTGCCACGCNTTAACAAGTCTATTTAAATCTTGATGATGGTGAAAAGGATTTCCACCNGCCCAATAAACAATTTTTGTGTCAGGATAAACGTATGTTTTTCCATTAAAATCAAATTTNTTACCNGGTTGGAGTAGNAGATCNCTTATTCTAGCAACTGGNATAAAATTTTCTATTTCATTTTCTGTTTGTGGAAAAGCTGCTCCAGGTAGAACTCTAAATTGACCACCTATAAAATTAGTAGCGCTATAACCAAAGCCAAATCCGCCTCCTGGTAATCCGATTTGACCAATCATTGAAGCAAGCATAATAGCCATCCAAAAAGGTTGTTCGCCATGATCTTGTCTCGTTAATGACCAACTAATGGAAATCATACTTCTTTTTTTTGAAATTTTTATGGCCAGTTCTTTAATTTTAGATACAGAAATATTGCAAATAGCTGAAGCCCATTCAGCATTTTTTTCAACACCATCATTTTTTCCTAAAAGATATGGTAAAAATTTATCAAAACCTTCAGTATATTTTTTTAAAAAGNCAGTATNNCTAAGTCCTTCAGAATAAATTGTATGTGCTANACCTAACATTAAAGCAGTATCTGTATTAGGTCTTGCTGCAATCCATTCACCATTTACTTCACTCATTAAGTCAGATTTCAATGGACTGATATTAATAAATTCTATACCTAAATTTGCTGAATCAATTAGATTTTCTTTTTGATAATGATGTCCTGTGCCACCCTGAGAAATTTGACCATTCTTGATTGGAATTCCTCCAAAACACAGAAAAACTTCAGTATTTTTTTTTATTGAGTCCCAACTTGTGCAAGTATCAAGGTAAGCGCGATAACTTCCAAGAATATGTGGAACCATCGCTTCTGCAGCAGCGAAACTATAAGTAAATTTTGACCTAGTATATCCACCAACACAATTTAAAAATCTGTGTAATTGACTTTGAGCATGATGAAATCTCCCAGCACTTGCCCATCCATATGAACCACCGAATATAGAGGAGTTCCCATATTTTTCTTTTACTCTATTAATTTCGTTTGCTACAAGTTCCTCTGCTCTGTCCCAACTTACTTCGACAAATGGTTCAATACCTCTTAGATTATTTTTTGTTCCTGGACCTCCTTCTAACCAACTTTTTCTAACCATTGGCTTATCTATTCGTGTTGGTCCATCAAGAATATCAATTATTCCTGATGCTATGGGAGAAGGATCTTTGTCATATTCCCATCCAATAAGTTCTCTGAGCTTTCCATTTTTAACTTTGGCCCTGTAAGTTCCCCAGTGGTTGCTTGTTAAAGGCAGACCTTTATCTTTGGTCATACTAATTTGCGTCTAAGCCAAGTGCTTGTCTTTGTTTTTTTGTCCAGGCTAAAGTTATCCGATCAATTATTATAGCTAAAAGAACTATTCCTATACCCGCTGCTAAACCTCTTCCGGTATCTGATCTTGCTAAACCATTAAAAACCTCTAAACCTAATCCTTTACCACCAATCAACGGTGTTACGATCTGCATTGCAAAAGCCATTACAACTGTTTGATTAAAACCTATAACTAAACTTGGAACAGCTAATGGAAACTTAATTTTTTTCAAGGTTTGAAAAAGTGTTCCTCCGAAAGATCTTGATACCTCTGAATATGTGCCTGATACTTGTGTTAATCCTAATGCGGTTAGTCTTATTATTGGTGGTATAGCGTATATGACTGTTGCAAGTACAGCTGAAACTATTCCTCCACCAAAAAACATTAAAACTGGTATCAAATAACAAAAATATGGAAGAGTTTGCATTGCATCTAGCACAACATTTAAAACTTCNTTAAATCTTTGATTATAAGATGCGATAATCCCAAGNGGAACACCTATTGCAAAACACAANACAACTGAAACNAAAACTGATGAAAGAGTTATCATTGATTGTGGCCAAATTCCACAAGCACCAATAAACAAAAGTAGTAATGCTGTAATAACTGCAAATCTTAAACCAACTGTAAAATAGCCAATCGCAACAAAAACACTCATAGTATACCACCAAGGAATATGTGTTAAGAATGTATCAAGTGGTCTTAGTAAATTTAGATACACAAAAGCTCTTAAGCCCTTTGCAAACGCTATGAAACCAGGATTTACAGTTAATGATTTAACTCCATCTGCAATAGGTTGCCTGATTGATAATTTCCATTCTTCAGGGAATGTCCCAATTGATATTAAGTAGCTGTCAATTAATGAAATTATTAAAAAAACTATAAAAGATGGTATGATATAATATCTTTTACTTAAAAAATCTCTTAAATCCTCAGCAAAGTCTTTATTAAAAAATAAAAAAATATTCCTAAAAACTATAGCAATAAAATTAGTTATATTTGTACAGACTAAATTTACAACAAAATGTAAATACAACAGAGGTTTTTCAATAAATCTTGCAACTTGAAATTTTTCCCAACTTTGTGGCAAAAGATAAAATTCTTGTACATCTGATGGCAGCGTATCTTTTTGCTTTGTTAATGACATGCTAAATCTATCAAACATAATTGCCATAAATAATATACATAAACCACCTTCCATAGCCCAACCAACGTCGAGATTTCTAATTGCTAACCATACTTGACCACCAATACCCTCTGCACCAATAAAGCAAGCCAGAACGACCAAAGCTAGTGCCATCATAATTACCTGATTAATTCCCATCATTATACTTGGTAAGGATAATGGAATTTTTATTTTAAACAGNAATTGCAATTTACTAGATCCAAAAGATGTTGCAGANTCAATTGTATCCTTTGAAACTTGTCTTATGCCTGAATTTGTTAATCTAATTACAGGGGGCATTGCATAAATCATAGTTGCTAAGATCGCGGGGGCACCTCCTATACCAAAAAAGAATAATGCAGGAAATAAATAGACAAATGCAGGCATTACCTGCATTGTATCTAATATAGGTTTCATAAAACCATCAAAGCGATCACTTTGTGAGCACAACACACCAAGAATGACACCNAAAAAAACACACAACAATACTGATAAACCCATGAGAGCAACNGTTTGAAGTGATTCATCCCACATTCCAACAGCACCCCAAAAGTAAATTACAAATAAAGAATACAATCCTANTCTTAGTCCTCCAGCTATTAAGCACGGTAAAAATATTATTGATGCTATTAATAACCAAGGTGAGTCAATTAAGAAATCTTCTAAAAAATAATATCCAGATTTAATATATCCTGCTATAATTTTTGTAACCCATCTATAATTTTTCTTTAAATAGTCCTCTCCATCATTAACCCAAGCCGTAAATGTAAATTCATCAGTCACAACTTTAGGAAGTTTTGACGGTCCCTCGCTTTGATTAGATAAAAAAAGCGCAATTATAAAGACTAATAATATTAATGAATAAGTCAGGATACTCTTTGTGGAGTTAGATTTATTAATAACTACAGTTTGTTCAGAAGACATAAATTGTTTAATTTAAATAAATAATTTTACTTTTAAAGTAAAATATTGTCTATTTCATATTAACTTATTTAATGTCTACAGAACAAAAAATCACTTGCTCGAATATCTGGAAGTTATTTGGTCCTGATGAAAAGAGAATAATCAAAAATTTAGACAAAAATTTATCAATCAAAGAAGTTCAAGAAAAAACAGGACATGTTGTTGCTGTTAAAGATGTAAGTTTTTCAATTGTAAAAGGTGAAACTTTTGTTGTGATGGGTCTTTCAGGAAGTGGTAAATCTACTTTAGTAAGATGTATTTCAAGATTAATAGAGCCAACTGCTGGAACTGTCAGAATGGATGATACAGATGTTACAAAAATGAGTAACAGCGAACTTTTAGATCTTAGAAGAAATAAGATGAGTATGGTTTTTCAACATTTTGGATTATTCCCACATCGGACTGTAATTGAAAATATTGGATATGGATTGGAAATTAGAGGAAGCAAAAAGCAAGATCGAATAGAAAAATCAATGGAAGTTTTAAAAATGGTGGGACTAGAGGGGTGGCATAATAATTACCCAAGAGAATTATCTGGAGGTATGCAGCAGAGAGTAGGTTTAGCTAGGGCGCTTGCTGTAGATCCAGAGATTTTAATTTTTGATGAACCTTTTTCTGCATTAGATCCTTTAATTAGAAGAGAGATGCAGGATGAATTACTTAAAATCCAAGATAAACTACAAAAAACTATGGTTTTTATTACTCACGATTTTCTAGAGGCAATTAAAATGGGAGACCATATAGCAATAATGAAAGATGGAGAAGTTTCACAAGTTGGAACACCAGAAGAAATTGTTGCAAACCCTATCGATCAATATGTTAAGGATTTTTGTGAGGATGTCCCGAAGTATAAAGTTTTAAGCGCTGGAAAAGTTATGAGAAAAGAATGCTGTGATGATACAAAAAAACTTTATTCATCAAAATCAGATTGTATTCCTGATAATTCTAAAATCGAGACCTTGATTGATAAACTTGTGGATACGGATAAAAAATTTCCAGTTATTTGTAATCAAACTGGAGACCTTCTAGGAGAAATTGATCGTTCTATTGTAATGAAATCAATGAAGTCTGCTAGTTAATTTGTTTATTTCCTTTAATACTTTTTTCATTAACTTTATCCCTCCAAATTATTATCATACCTGCTAGTATTATTGCTATTACTCCAGGAAAAAGTTGAGACCAAGGTGCTTCATTAAAAAAAAACCATCCTAATACAAACGATGATGGTATTCCTAAATATTCAAATGATGCCATTTTACTTGCAGTTATTAATCTATAGGAAAAAATAAATAATATGGCAGCACTTCCACCAAGTATTCCTGTTAAAGTCATAAGAAAAAAATCCTGAAAATTTTTTATATCTTGATGACCAGTTGTAACAATAAATAATATTATGCCACCTAAAACATTAAAGATTAAAGTATAGAGTTGAATTTTTGCTGTAGAGTGACCCTCAGGAATAAATTTTAATATTATAACTGACATAGCCCATGCTATTGCAGTTAATATTGGAAAGATTGAGTAAAAATTAAAAATATCACTTGTTGGCTTCATAATCATTATCACACCAAGAAAGCCAACAAATATTGCAGACCATCTATAAATTCCAACTTTGTCATTCAAAAAAAATATAGAGAGAATAACTATAAAAAAAGGTGAGGAAAAAGTTAGTGTCATGGCAGTAGCAAATTGAAGGTTAATAACTGATATAAATACGAAAATATTCATAGCTAAAAAACAAATACCTCTCATTAAACTAAGATATACAAATTTCTTATTAAGATTTTGAAATATCGAAAAATATTCTTTTGTAAATAAAATCAACACAATTAGAGGTATTACTCCAGCTACATTCCTGAATACGGCTAATTGAAAAACACTGTAATCATCCCCTAAAAATTTTATAACTACCATATATAAATCAACACAAAGTATTGCCATTAACATTGTAATTATTGCTAGGTAAGTTTTCTTGATATCTACTTTTTCTGATGAAATATTCATATATTACCTTTATAAGATTTTATAAACCATGGAAATTAAATGCATAGATTTAAACTAGATAAAGATCATATACTATCAAATCAAGATTGGACTTTTCCTACTTTTACTGCATATGGACCNGGAAGATTTAAAGAGATTGGTAAATTTTGTAATAATTTTAATATATCAAATCCTCTAATAGTGACTGATAGCGGAAGTATNAAATTGCCTTTTATTTCTGAATTATCGAATTTACTTTTAGATGCAAAANTAAATTCAAATATTTATTCAAATATTTCTCCAAACCCAAGAGATGATGAAATAGACGGAGGATGTAAAAAATTTAAAGAAGGTAATCATGATGCAATAATTGCGATTGGNGGTGGTAGTGCTATGGACGGAGGTAAGGCAATATCATTAACTGTAAATAGCAATATTCCACTATGGGATTTTGAGTTTGAACAAAAGCCAGTTGATTTAAAAGGGAAAAATCCTTTTCCAAAAATTATAACTATACCTACTACAGCNGGAACGGGAGCAGAGACCGAAATCACAGCAATGGTCACACATGTTGAGAAAGGAATGAAGTTTTGTCTATGGCACCCAGATGCAAGACCGTGTTTAGCATTAGTAGATCCTGAACTAACTTTAAAATTACCATCAAATTTAACAGCTTGGACTGGAATTGATGCAATGATACATGCTATTGAAGGCTACAGTGTACCAATGTTTCATCCTTTGTGTGATGGTTCAGCATTAGAAAGTTTGTCATTAATTTCAAAATCACTTTATTTGGCAGTTGAGGAACCAGATAATTTACTTGCAAGAGGAGGAATGATTGTTGGTTCATATTTAGGTGGTGTTGCTTTTTTAAAAGGATTAGGTTTAGTACATGCAATTTCACACATGGTAGGTGCAGAATATAATACTCACCATGGCTTAACAAATGCTATTATTTTACCTACAGTTATGAATTATAATTTACCTGGCTTAGAAGAAAAAGTTAAAAGGATGTCTGAAGCCATGCAATTTGAAGATCACTCAATAGACGGATTTAAAAATAATCTTAATAAAATGCTTGATAGATTAAAGATACCAAAAGGCTTAAACGAAATAGGNGTTCCAGAAGATTGCTATGAAAGAATTGCAAAGAAATCCATGTTAGACCAAGCCTATGGACAGAACCCAAAAAAAGCAAATTTAGATGAATTAAATGAATTAGTAATAAATAGTATAAAAAAAGCACGTTAGCTTTTATGCTTGATAGCCTTACAGCTGAACAAATTATTAANAAAATTAAACAAAGAAAAGTATCCGTAAAAGAAGTTGTTGAATATTATCTAGATAGGATAGAANGAATTAATCCNAAACTTAATTCNATTATTCTTCAAAAAGATAGAGANTTAATTTTAAAAGAGGCAACAGAAAAAGATAATTTAAAAAAAATAGATAATATTATTTGCGGTATGCCAATCGCAATAAAAGACCTTTCTGACGTTGTTGGATATAAAACCACCTATGGGTTTCCAGGATCAAAAAATAACTTTCCAAAAAAAAATTCATTGTATGTAGATAAATTAATTAATAATGGAGCCATTATAATTGGAAAAACTAATACTGCAGAGCTTGGTGTTGGTGGGCATACTATAAATAGGTTATTCGGACCTACATCAAATGTTTATGATTTTTCAAAATCTTCAGGTGGGTCTAGTGGAGGAGCAAGTTCAGCAGTCGCTGCGGATTTACTTCCATTTGCNGATGGAACTGATCAAATGGGATCATGTAGAGGGCCGGCAGCTTATGCAAATATTTATGGTTTTAGACCAACAATTGGTTTAATTGCTGTGGATCGAACAGCCCAAAATATTGATTTACCTATTTTAACTACACCAGGATGTTTTGCAAAAACACCAAACGATTTGTCTATTTTTTTAGACTCAATTGTTGGAAGCAACTCATTAGATAAATTCTCATTTGATTTAAATGACAATTTTGTAAATCAAAATATTAAAGATAAGGATTTTTATAATTTTAAAATTGGATGGTTATCTAATATGGATGATAATTATTTAATAGAAAAAAATATATTAAAAATTTGTGAAAATAAATTAAGAGATCTAGAAAAAATTAAACTTAAAATTGAACAAATAAATAATGAATTAGATAGTGAAATTTTGTGGAGAAGTTGGGTAATATTTAGATCTAAAAGTATTTATGAGGATACTTTAAATATGAATATTAGAGATATAAACTCTATGACCACTCAAGCAATTTGGGAGTACAACAAAGGTAAAGAAATAAAATCTGATCTTATAAAAGAAGCTTATCAATTAAGAGCGAATTGCATAAATCAAATTAATAAATTATTTGACAAATTTGATTTTTTGGCACTACCATCCGCGCAGATTTCTGCATTTGATAAAAATATACAGTTTCCAGCAAAAATTAACGGTATTAAATTAGATACATATCATAGATGGATGGAGGTTTTTGTTCTATCAAGCCTGTTATACTTGCCCACTATAACAATTCCTGTAGGTTTTGATAAAAATGGTTTACCTATGGGAATGCAGTTAATAGGAAAACAAAGAGACGATTTTAAACTTTTATCTTTTGCAAAAAAATACGAGGAAATATTTAATTTCAGTAAAATTAAGCCTAAAATTAATTAATTATGAGACACCCACATCATTTTAAAATAGCGTTCGCATTGGCAATATCTGCAGGTGCGTGGGGAATTTACTGGTTACCTCAAAGAATATTAGAGGAGGGCGGTCTCACTGGAGGGTGGGGAACAATAGCTCAAATGATAATTGGTGTTTTAATATTATCACCGATCTCAGTTTGGAGAAAAATCAAAGGAAAGACCTCTGGATTAGAATTACCAGTTACAGGAACGCTAATTGGTGGTGGTTTTATTTGTTATGCTCTAAGCTTTCTACTTACTGATGTAGTTCGTGCATTAATACTTTTTTATATGACCCCACTATGGACAACAATATTTGAAATAATGTTTCTTAAAAAAAGACCAGGTATAGAAAGGATGATTACACTTGCGTTAGCATTAGGAGGTTTATGGATAGTATTTAGCAAACAAACCATTTTTCCTTTACCTGAGAATTCTGGAGATTGGTTAGCTTTAGCAGGAGGAGCTATATTCGCGGGTGGTATGATACGTTTAGAGATAATCAAAACTGATGGTGTGTTTCCATTGATTTTTTCATTTTTTTTCTATGGTACAATATTTAATATATTTGCTGGTTATTTACTTGCAGATTATCTTGGTCCAATGCCTGTTATCGAAGCATTTATATCCATGGCATCATTCTTAATAATAATATCTGTATTTTATTTTATACCAACAGGTATCGTAATACTTTGGTCACCAAGCAAACTTGGTGCAGGTCTTTGTTCAATACTTTTTCTATCAGAAATAATTGTTGGTGTAATAAGTTCAGGTATTTTAACAGACGAACCTTTTGGTTGGCGTGAGATTGTCGGAAGTTCGATGATTGTGATTGGTGGTATATTAGCTGTTATACTTACACCCAAAAAAAACTAATAAATATTTGTATTTCGTATATTATATTTAAATGGATACTAAAAAATTAAGAGTAAGACGTAGCTTTATATTTACACCAGGTTTGAAACCAGAGATGTTTCCAAAAGCAATCGAATCTGGGGCTGATATGGTTTGTATAGAATTAGAGGATGGTATAGCACTCAAGGATAAGAATGATGCTAGAAAAAATACACTTAACGCTTTAAAAACGCTCAAGATTAAGGAAGATGTAGAATTAGTTGTAAGAGTTAATTGTCAAAGGACAAAACATGGCTTGTTAGACTTAGAAGCTTTTGCCTCAAGTAAGATAAACATCGGCGCGATAATGCTTCCCAAAGTAAAAACACCAGATGAAATAAAATTTATAGATGATCTGCTTACAGATTGTAATTTAGATACAGACCTTCATGTAATAATGGAAACGAATGAGGCTTTAGAATGTATTTATGACATTGCCCATGCAAGCAAAAGAACGGTGGCATTGTACTTTGGAGGAGTTGATATGGCAGCTGAACTTAGATGTGAGCATAAATGGGAAAATTTAGTATACGCAAGATCAAAACTAGTTCATGCAGGTGCAAGTATTGGAGTTGATGTCATAGATGTTCCATACTTAGACTTAGAAAATATGGATGGGATGAAAAAAGAGGCAGAGCTTGCAAAAAATCTTGGTTTTACCGGCAAAGGGTCTATTCATCCGAAACAAATAGGAATTTTAAATGAGGTTTTTACACCCTCTAAAGAAGAAATTAGTCATGCAAAAAGAATTGTAGATCAATTTAACGAGTCAAATACAGG
>JGI24820J26691_1000593_pt1 | contig 11009 bp, 11 predicted proteins | sample METZYME_5_50m_FD_26691 | JGI IMG/M metagenome (IMG submission 26691) | reverse complement strand
AAACTGGCGGAGAGACAGGGATTCGAACCCTGGAAACCCGCGAAGGTTTGCTGGTTTTCAAGACCAGTGCATTCAACCGCTCTGCCATCTCTCCATTCCTTAAGGTAAGGCATTTTAAAGACTTTTATAAATAAGTAAATGTAACAGATAACCATCATATTTGATGAAATATTATTTCAAATTTGACACCNATGAACATAATTTGTAAAAATTATCTCATCGTTCATCCTTTCATAGGACGGAAGTAAGTAATGATACTGAAGGAACGCATCTTATTGCCAACCGGCAGGAGATGAAAAAATGACAAAATGGGAATATAAAATTGTCGATCATAGCAGTTCAACAGCTATGGGTTACTCAAACGAAGAGACTGAAGCATTTAAGATTGAATATAAAGATGCTGTGCATTGGAAATATGAGATGTCTAGAATTGAGTTAAATAAACTTGGGAAAGAAGGCTGGGAATTAATCTCTCAGGATGGCCCAAAACAAATATACTTAAGACGTCCAATTTGATTTATGTCGCTAGAGGAACTAAGAGTAATATTAATTGTTTATGTTAGTGCTCTTGTTCCTCTAGTTATTTACTTTTATAACAAGGATAAAATCCCAAAATGGGTTCCATCTTTATATGCTGGTATGTTCATTATGTGCTCATTGGGTTGGGAGCTCTGGTTCACATATGGGTGGATTGATGGAGATCCAGTTAATTTAAGAAGATCCAGCGTTTTAAATGAATGGATTCCCATTCATATAAATTGGCTATTAAATTCCATGGCAGATGCTGGAACGATCTCTTTTGTAGGTTTGTGGTTAATGTGGAAATGGAGTGACAAAAATTCATTGATATTTGAGCAATGGAACTGGTCTGCATTTAGTATCCTACTTTTATGGTGCATTACACAAAATCTCTTTGTAGAACTTTTTTTATATCATGATCAATTGTCAGAGGGGAAAATACTTTCATGGGCTCCCTTCGCACCAACTGGCCAATACTTTAATCCACTGCTGTTTGAGTTCAATGAAAGGAGCGTTATGTTTCAGACACAATTGCCATGGTTAATCATGGCGCCGATCTTATATAAATTAGTAATAATGATGGCAAAAAAATCTTAAATCGCTTTATTTAAATTCTCTTATTACTCATCGTGTCCTGATGAGAACTTCATATTATTAAAAAACCTTATTTTTTAGGTGTATTATCATTTGATGAATTCTAATCAACATAGAGTTATTGGATTTTGGAGGGGCTGGTCCATAGCAGTTGGCTGCGCTATTGGCTCAGGGATTTTTATGATGCCTACAATTTTAGCACCCTACGGGATGCTTGGTTTCTTTGGTTGGCTTATAGCAGGACTTGGATCAATCTTAGTTGCCCTAACGATGGCTCAGCTGGTAATAAGAATGCCAAAGACTGGAGGTCCTTATGTTTATGTCAATGAAGCACTGGGAAGTTTTTCTGGTTTTATAATTGCCTGGACTTATTGGATTGCATGTATTTCTGCAATTGCGGGAATATCAATCGCTTTTGTTGGCTATTTAGGTTTTTTTATTCCAAAGATTAGCGATTCGCCAATTCTTTCTTTGATTGCTTCACTGTTGTTAGTTTGGGCTGTTGTACTTCTAAATATTAAAAGCATAGAAAACAGTAGTAGATTTCAGCTAATTTCAACTCTATTGAAATTATTACCTCTTCTATTAATTATTTTTCTTGGTGCGTCAAATTTAACAGTCAGTAACTTGCCGGAGTTTAATCCAACCAGCCTTCACCCTCTTTCATTACTTGGTACTGTCACGACCTTAGTCATGTGGTCATTCATTGGAATTGAAACTGCAACAGTTCCTGCAGATAATGTAATTAATCCTCAAGAAACTATTCCAAAAGTATTAATAGCATCTGTTTTAACAATTTTGACTCTTTATATCCTAGTAAGTTTTGCGATTGCTTTGATTGTTCCAGCAAAAGAACTCATAGATTCAACTGCCCCATTTGCTTTAGCTGCTAGCAAAATTTTAGGATCTACAGGCGGCACACTAATTACTATTGGAGCACTTGTTTCTACTTTAGGCTCATTAAATGCAAACACACTTACAGCAGGTAACTTAAGTTTAGCAGCAGCAAGAGATGGCTTACTTCCAGCTAAATTTATATCTCTAACAAAATCTGGCACACCTATATTTACATATCTGTTATCAGGTACATTTGTAAGTATTCTATTAATGTTGAATTATACTAAAGGCATCATAAATGCTTTTGTTTTTATGGCCATGCTCTCAACATTATCCACTTTAATAGCCTATGCATTTTGTGCTATAGCTGAATTAAAATTTGTGCATACAAATAAAAAAAGTCAGCAAAAAAAGTATGCTTTTTTGATATCATTTGGGACCTTTTTATATGCAATTTTTGCTATTTGGGGAGCAGGCATAGAGATGATTATGTATTCAATTATTCTAATTTTCATTGGAACACCTATATATCTTTTTAAAACAGAGTTATGAACCTATTAAATGAATACTCTAAAATAAGTGAGGTTGCAATCAGGTCTCCACTTTCAAGCTTTGTTAATGATGAAAAAATTACAAATGAATGGGCACCACTAAGATTTCATGCAAAACCAGATCTAAAAAAAGCAATTATTGAATACAATTATTTTAGGAGTTTTCTTGAAGAAGATGAAATCAAGATCATTGAGCTCCCCTCATCAGATAAGTTAACTTTAGATAGTATTTATACCAGAGATAGTATTGTGGTATGTGACTCAGGTTTGATTCTATGTAATATGGGAAGATCATCCAGAACGCCTGAAGCAGAGGAGAATTTTAAAACTCTTGCAGATAATGGGTATAAAATTGCAGGACAAATAAAATCACCTGGGACGCTTGAAGGCGGTGATTTTATCTGGATAGATAATAAAAATGCTGCAGTTGGTTTAGGACCAAGAACTAATTCTGAAGGAATTCGTCAACTCAAAGAAATTTTAGGTCCAGAAATAGATCTACATATTGTAAATTTGCCTGATCCAGATCATCCAGATGATGTCTTGCATTTAATGTCGATAATTTCACCATTAGATAAAGATCTTGCAGTTATCTATAAGCCTTTTATGCCTGAAACATTTTTAAACTGGCTCACTAAATTAGGAATAGAATTTGTTGAAGTGAGTGAAGCTGAATATCCATTAATGGGGTGTAACATTTTGGCAACAGCTCCAAGATCAATTATCATGCTTGAAAATTTACCTGAAATTAAAGATAAACTTGAGAAGATTGGATGCAAAATTCGTTTTTATAAAGGCGATGAAATTAGTCGAAAAGGTGAAGGTGGGCCTACTTGCCTAACAAGACCGTTAATAAGAAACTAACGTATGGAAAAAATATATAAAAGTTTGCCAGGATGGACTTATACAAGTGAGGCATTTTTTGAACTCGAAAAAACTGAGTTAATTCTTAAAAATTGGCAATTGGTTTGTCATATTTCTAACATACCTAAAGCTGGAGATTATTTTACATTTGAGATTTTTAATGAAAGAGTATTTGTTATTAGAGGTGAAGATAAAAATGTAAGGGCTTTTCATAACTTCTGCTCTCATAGAGGAACTAAACTTATTGATGAAACATCTGGAACCTGCAAAGGAAAAATAACATGTCCCTATCATGCATGGGGATATGATTTTAATGGCAACCTCATTAAAGTACCTTACGAAAATCAATTTATTGATTTCAATAAAAATGAGCACAAATTAAAAAGTGTTGAAATGGAAATTTTTCAAGGTTTTATTTTTGTAAAGTTAATTGAGTCAGATGTTCCAACTGTTAATAGTCAATTTGCTCCATACCTTGATGAAATAAGCCAATACAAACTCAATGAAATGGAGCCCCTAGGAAGAATTACGATGAGACCAAGGAATGTTAACTGGAAGCAAATTGCTGATAACTACGTTGATGCTCTTCATATTCCTGTTGCTCATCCTGGGCTATCTGGGCTAGTTGGCAAAAGCTATGGCGTTGAAGTATCCCCCAATAATGGATACATTCATAAAATGTGGGGAGATGGAAAAAATTCACGTGAAAATAATCTTTCAAACAAACTTTATGATAAATACTTGCCTTACATGGACCATCTTCCAAAAAACAAACAAAGGTACTGGGTTTATTACAGGCTTTGGCCAAATCTTGCATTTGATATATATCCTGAACAAATGGATTTCATGCAATTCATACCCATAGATGCAAAAACAACAATGATCAGGGAAATTGCATATGCTCTTCCTGATGATAGAAGAGAGACTAAAGCTGCTCAATATCTAAATTGGAGAATTAATAGACAAGTAAATAACGAAGATACAAAATTAATCAATCTTGTTCAAGAAGGCATGAATACAAATTACTTTAAATCAGGCCCACTTGCATCATCTGAAGTATGCTTGATTGATAGTGCTAACAAAATAAGAGAAGCTATTCCATTATCATCTCAAGAGACAGAACCAGAAAAACTATAATAAAATTACTAATTAAAACGAAATTTTAATTTTAACTATAATATTTAAAGCAAATAAAATTTTTGAACGTTAAGTAATGCATTTATCATGATTTATAAAGACCTATTAAGCTCAATTGGTAATACACCAATTATAAAAATTAAAAATATTGCTCCTAAAAATATTAACCTTTTTGTTAAAGCTGAATACTTTAATCCTGGTGGCTCAGTAAAGGATAGATTGGCTTTAAATATAATTGAAAAAGCTGAAAAGGAAGGACTATTAGAGCCAAATCAAACTGTAGTTGAAGCCACAAGTGGGAATACTGGAATTGGATTGGCGATGGTATGCGCTAGCAAAGGTTATCCTTGTGTAATGACAATGCCTGATAGTACCTCAGTTGAAAGAAGAAAATTAATGCGATTTCTTGGCGCTAAAGTTCTTTTAACCCCAGCATCTGAGGGAACAACTGCTGCATATAACCTTGCTAAAAAGTTATGTGATAAAAATAAATGGTTTTATGCAAGGCAGTTTGAAAATGATGCAAATGCAGATATTCATGAAAAAACAACTGCTATTGAAATTTTGAATGACTTTAAAGAATTAGGATTAGATTATTGGGTATCAGGTTATGGAACAGGTGGAACTTTCAGCGGAGTCTCACGTGTTTTAAAAGAACAATCCCCTAAAACAAAACTTGTTATCACTGAGCCTGACAATGCTCAATTAGTAAATAGTTTGATAGTACAGAAAAGAAATCAAGATGGTTCGCCTGCAAGCGGACATGATTCATGGAACCCTCATCCAATTCAAGGGTGGACACCTGACTTTATACCTTTGGTTTTACAAGAGTCAATTGATAAAAATTATTTTGATATGAATATACCTGTTTCAGGCGAGGATGGGATTTACTGGTCCCATAAATTAGCTAGAAATGAAGGAGTAATTACTGGTATATCTGGAGGATCAACATTTGCAGTCGCAATGAAAATCGCTGAGGAGGCAGCAGATGGAGCAAATATATTATGTATGCTAGCAGATACTGCGGAAAGATATTTATCATCCGTATTATTTGAAAAGATTGATTCTGAAATGAATGATGAAGAAAAAGAAATTTTAAGTTCTATTTAATTTTTTTTGCAGGAATGCCTGCTACTGTCGAATCATTCTCAACATCATCAAGGACTAAACTTCCGGCGGCAACAACAGAATTTTTACCAACTGTTACATTTCCTAATATCGTGCTTGATGCAAAAATAGAGACTCCCTCTTCAATTTTAGGGTGCCTATCGCCTCTATTGAAACCCTTCCCTCCTAATGTAACGCCTTGAAAAATTGAAACACCCTTCTTAATTTTAGCTGTTTCGCCAATTACAACTCCTGTAGCGTGGTCAATCATTACGGGACTATCAATAAATGCAGCTGGATGGATATCAACACCAAATACTTCAGATGATCTATTTTGAATATACAGAGCCATGGTGTGACGATCATTATTCCATAAAATATTGCTTGATCTATATGCAGCTAAACCTTGAAAACCCTTATAAAAAAGAAGTGGTGTAGATAAATATTTACAAGCCGGATCATTTTCACGAAAAAATAAAATATCGTCTATTAGGCCGTCTTCAACAGATTTTTTTTCATTATAGGAGGACAAAATAATGTGATACAGGTCAATTGATGATAGTGCATCATTATGAAGTTTTGATGCAAGAATTGCTGCCGTGGCCTCGATAATATTATCTTTTGATAAAATTAAGCTCTCAAGATAATCCTTTAAAGATGGCTCAGCATCGATTCTTAATGAAATTTCTTTTTTTATATCAGTCCAAATATTACTATTCATAATTACCGGGAGTTATAAATATTGATTAATTAAATAGTATGAGGAGCAGCAAAAAACTTTTTAATTAATGGCTCGAATGATTCAAGTGTATCAGTTTGATAATTTGGATCGAATGCTGCTTGATCCCATTCATCTGTGAATTCGATAGCTTTTTTATACCATTTCTCGTTTACATATTGTTTACGTAAATCTTGAGGTTTACCCATATAGTGATAATAATGCTCTCCTTGAAAATCCTGATGAGTTCTAATGATGTGATACGCATCTTCGCTAACATAAGGTTTTATCATCTCAGCAGCTATTTGACCATGATTAGGAACATTGATGACCTTGCCTATGTCATGAATTAAACTAATAAGTATCATTTCGTCATCCGCGCCAGCCCTTCTTGCCATTGTGGCTGTTTGCAATGCATGATGTAATTGGTCTGTTCCAAAGCCAAGTGTTAAATCTTTAGCTTGCTTTAGCATTGAAATAATTCTTTTTGGCATATCAAATATGTGAGGCATATGCTCCTCGCTAATATGCTGCCACTCTTCTTCAGTGCTGTGATCCATTCTTGTAAACATAAATGCTNCTCAAACTTGTTTAACTAATCCATAAATTAACTTATTCGGTTTAAAAAGGCTAGATTTTTGAATAAAGTTATTTATTTATCTTGTCGTAAATTTCAATACCGTATGTAATTTAGCAGCTTTTGCAAGGTCCTCTTTTAATGGAGTACCATCCTTTTGAAGTTTTACATTTGCAAAAAATGCATCAATTCTATTGTTAGTAACAAGATCTCTTAAAGTTTCTTCAACTAAATTATCATCAGTAAATTCAAGGGATATATCAACATCTACCAACTTACCTTTTAACCAAATATTGCCAATAGATAAATTTTTTAAATTCTTCCACCATATATTTGATCGTAAGGTAACGCATGTATAGGATGATGCATGCTTATGATAGCTGAGTGGAACTAGATATTTTTTTCCGCTTTTTTTACCTTGAAACTGAACAACAAGAAGCTGATGGCTAATAATAAAGTGAAATGGCGATCTAGCTATTATAGATACGAAAGGATTAATTAAACGCCATAATTTCATTTTATTAACTCTGTTATTTTAAACGCATTTTCATTAATTGTATTTTTATCAAGGGTAACTTTGTATGCATTTTTATTTTTATTAAATCTAATGGTTTGTTTAGGTATTTCATTTATGAAATGAAGTGCTGCGCCACCTTCGATCCCATACATAAAATTGATANCTTGGTCATTGAGTAATTTTTTGGTTGCAGGCCTCCTTTCTGGCTCCTCATCATAATGAGGTGCACAATTTCCAGGTATAAAGTTCATNCACTCCATAAGTTTAAGTTCACTTTCCCATGAATCAGTTAAACCTTTTTCAAACCAACAAATTGCACCAGCGCTAACTCCACTCATTACGACTCCCCGTTGATATGCATCTTGAAGAATTAAATCTAACCCCCAATCTCTCCATACAGCCAACATACTTTTGGTATTGCCGCCTCCAACGAATATAGCATCTTGATCTTCAATATGTTTTTTTAGATCAATAGTTCGTTTAAAAAAACTAATGTGAGAAGCACTGCATTTTAATTTAGAAAAAACTGAATAAAAATTTTTAACGTATTCTTCTAAGTCTCCAGTAGCGGTCGGAATAAAGCATATATTCGGTTTTTCCTTGCCTGTTTGATCCAAAATATATTGTTCTATCAGATTAGATTTTATGGTCCTACCGAAACCTCCTCCACCTATAGCTATTACTTGACGCATGTTATTACCTGAGAGATATTAGATTTATGAAATATAGTCATAAATATATCATTGTTGGTGCTGGAAGTGCAGGTTGTGTTTTGGCAAATAAACTTTCAGAAGATCCTAAAAATTCTGTTCTTTTAATTGAAGCCGGCCCAATGGATTCTTCATATTCCATCAAAATGCCCCTTGCAGCAAGTTCATTGTTTAAGAGTAAAAAATATGGGTGGGGATATGAAACTGAACCTGAAAAAAATCTAAATAATCGAACGATTAATTGGCCCAGAGGGAAAACATTAGGTGGAAGTAGCTCAATTAATGGGATGTTATATATACGTGGTCAAGCCTATGATTATGATCATTGGGAACAACTTGGAAATTATGGTTGGGGGTATCGAGATTTACTGAAATACTTTATTGCTCTAGAGAATAATCAAAATCATGAAGATCAATTTCATGGAAACTTTGGTCCTTTATGGGTTGAAACATATCAACCTATACTGGATGCATCCAAAGAATTTTTAAAAGCATGCGCAGAATTTGGTTTTAAAAATAATGATGATTTTAATGGAACAGATCAGGAAGGATTTGGACAATATCAAGTCAATATAAAAGACGGAAAAAGATTCAGCGCTGCTGATGCATTTTTAAAACCAATATTGAATCGACCAAATTTAGAAATCCTGACAAATACCTTAGTTGAAAAACTTATTACCTTAAACAAAAAAGTAGTTGGTGTAAAAATTTCAAATAATAAATTTTCAGGAGTAATAGGATGCTCATCTGAAGTTATTCTTTGTGGTGGCAGCATCAACTCACCACAAATACTAATGCTCTCAGGTATAGGTCCAAAAGATCATCTAAAAAACTATCACATACCCGTTATTCATGACTTATCAGGAGTTGGTCAAAATTTACAAGATCATCTGACTGTAAATGTAAGCTATAAAATTAATGGTTTAAAAACATTTAGTGAGCTAATGCAGCCATTTATGATGATTAAAAATCTCTATGAATATTTTTTAAAAGATACCGGCTTAATGACCTATCCTGCATCAGACATAGGTGTATTTTTTAAAACTAATTCAAATGAAAAAACACCAAATGCACAAATTCACTTTGCACCTGGTGCAGGTGAATACAAAAAAAATGGTGCTATGCGGCCCTCATCAGGAATAACAGCATCAATATGTAATTTAAGGCCTGAGAGCAGAGGATATGTCGAATTGCAATCCTCTGATCCGAGCGTTCCTCCAAAAATTTATGCTAATTACCTTGATAAGGAAAAAGACATAAAACATATGATTGAAGGAGTAAATAAAATTAGAAAGGTTTTCAATACTACAACTATGAAGAATATAGGAGCAACTGAAATTCAACCAGGATCAATCTATCAAACAGATGATGAAATTGATTCATTTATCAGAAATGAGTCCTTGTCTGTTTATCATCCAATCGGAACCTGTAAAATGGGAAATGGTATTGAATGTGTGGTTGATCAGAATCTTAAGGTCAAAGGCATCGAGGGTTTAAGGGTTGCAGATGCATCAATTTTTCCAAGCATAATATCTGGAAATACAAATGCAACGTGTAACGTAGTGGGAGCTAAATGCGCTGATTTAATTTTAAACAATAATTAAAGTCAATCCTCATAAACTACTCGACCACCAACAATGGTATAAATATTTCTTACGCTTAATATTTCCTCCTCAGGAATAGTCATAATGTCTTTATCAAAAATACTAAAGTCTGCTAATTTACCAACTTCGATTGTTCCTTTAATATCATCCTCAAAAGATGCAATAGCTGGCCATATCGTGAACATTTTTAAAGCTTCCAATCTAGTTAATCTTTGATCAAGGTTCCATCCTTCAGCATGAAAACCATCAGTATCCTTCCGAGTAATGGCTGCATAAAATTCAATCCTAGGATCACCAATTTCAACAGGCGCATCTGTACCCCCTGCAATAATTAAACCTTGATCTATAAGATCTCTCCATGCATATGCATTATTAATTCTTTCTAATCCCAATCTGTCAATTGCAAAATGCAAGTCGCCGATTGCATGAGAAGGCTGCATAGCAGGAATAACATTTAATTCAACATATCGCTTTTGATCTATTGGGGTAATGTTTTGAGCATGTTCTATTCTCCATCTTGGCTCAGAAACCATTTCATTATTATTCTTTGCGTTTTCAAAAGCTTCTTCATACCAATTTAAAACAACTCTGTTCCCATTATCACCAATTGCATGGGTTGCTATTTGAATGCCCATTATCAGAGCTTTAGCTAATCTTGGTTTAGTTTCTTCCTCACGAAAAATAAAAACTCCTTTTCCGTCATAATCACTATATTTTTCAATTAATGCAGCGCCTCTTGAGCCTAAAGCTCCGTCTGCATACATTTTAATTGCACGAACTGTAAGTAAATTTTCAGGATCGATAATAGGCCCTTTTTTAAGTAGTAAATCAGCGGGTTCTCCGTCATCAACCATAAAATAAACTCTTTGCAAAAGATTATTCTCTGATTTAATCTCATTTAAAATTGAAATATCTTGAAAAGTTCCTCCAGGTACATGAATTTGAGTCCATCCTAAAGCTACATTCCTTTTTATTCCTTCGATAAATGCTTTTTTATCATCATTTCTTGTTAATTTGGGTATGAGATCTGCAATTAGATTCATTGCCATATCAACCAATAAACCTGTTGGCTCGCCATTACTATCTTTTTCAATAAAACCACCATGAGGATCAGGAGTGCTCGAATCTATATTTGCAAGTTTTAAAACTACACTATTGACTACAACAGCATGACCATCTGCCCTTTCTAGAACAACAGGATTATTAGGAGCAAAAGAGTCTATATCCCATCTTGTTGGAAATCTTTTTTCTGGCCAAGTTTTATCAATCCATCC
>JGI24820J26691_1000589_pt1 | contig 11043 bp, 10 predicted proteins | sample METZYME_5_50m_FD_26691 | JGI IMG/M metagenome (IMG submission 26691) | reverse complement strand
CAATATTTTCCGTACTGGTCAGTGTTGTTTTTGCATTGTTGGGTAAACTTGTAATGCCTAGCCTAACATTTTCTGAGGTTTTCATTTTATTCTTATTTCTTGTAAAGGGGTTTATCTTTATTTTCTTTTACATGTTCTTCTTAACAAGAAGAAATTTCAATGAAAGTATATGGAACAGTAAATACGATTCTTTCTAATCCATACAAGAAACATTTAATAGGTATTTAATAAAAAAAAATATTAAATTTAAAACATGAGTAAGAAACTTGAAAAACTTTTATGGAATGTCAGGTATATAACATTATTGGCAGTTATTTTATCCATTATATCTTCATTCACATTAATTGTTTTAGGAAGTTGGAATATTATCGAAGCAGTAATTTTTTATAACCCATTATTTGATGATTCAATTTCTAGTAATAACGATTTGCTGTTTAAATTAATCTCTGCAATTGACTTATTTTTAATTGGAATTGTTTTACTGATTTTTGGTTTCGGAATTTATGAGCTTTTTGTGAGTGAAATTGATTTTGCTAATGCCAAATTTAGCGAATCAACTCTAAAAATCAGAGATTTAGATCAACTTAAAAACAAAATAATAAAGGTCATAATCATAGTTCTAATTGTTAAATTTTTCGAGAAAGTTTTGATGTTTTCTGAGAATTTTTCTTCCCCAACAGATTTGTTGTATTTTGGATTAGCAATTTTATCAATTTGTTTAGGTTACTATTTAATAAACAGAAAATAGATTTAACCCTCACATATCTATATCAAATAAATGTCAATATAAAAAAGACCCACTAATAATAGTGAGCCTTAATATATGTGACCTCGGAGGGATTCAAACCCCCAACCTTCTGAGCCGTAATCAGATGCACTATTCAGTTATGCTACGAGGCCTTTAAGCAGGGCAAATTTAATAAACAAAAAATTATCTGACCACAACCTTGAAAGTAATTTCATTAGTCTTTAGAAGATAGATTCCACTACTTAAATTTTTTACCAATATTTCTGTAAATCTGTTTTGATGAACGGTTGAAATAGGAACTACTTGCCCAGTGATAGTATAGAGAACAAATGTTTCAAATCCAGTCGTATTCAAAACTTTGATATTATCTGAACTAGAAATTGGGTTTGAAACAAGCTTTAAATCTAAGAGTGGGATTTCCGAGTTTGATAAATTATTTTCAAAATACTCAGCACCAAAATCAAAACTTTCATTTCCGATGATTTGACCTATAAGTCTTCCAGGAATATCATCAATATAGGGATGAATACCACCCCAAATTCTGGAAAGACTGCACTGATCTGCAGCATCTTTATATGACACCCACTGTAATTCAATATCTTGACTGGGCCCATCTTCAAAAACCAAAAATTCATTTTGTTTTGCCTTATGTGTTTCAAGTCCTCCTGGAAAATAAGGAGAACCTGTAAAATTCTCTAACATTTCGGCTGCCGCTCTTGAATATGTTGAATGACCAGAAACATAACCAGCAAAATTTGGTGTAACAAAAGTGGGTCTTTGATATGGCCACCAATTATCAGCCAAAATCCAACCAACCCCAGCAAAATCTGATTCAGTATTTTGCACATAAGTATGTCCTCTCCATGTGTAAACTTTTATTTTTCCAACATTTTCATTATTATCTCCAGCGAGGGGATCATCTGCTTGTACTATTTCAATTAAGCCTTCAATTAATTCGAAACCATTCTCATTATAATTGTCAAATGTTGGGTCAGTCCTTTGTCCCTGTTCAGAGAAATATCTAATCGCAGAAATAGGTCTGATATAATCATACCATCCTTTAATACCCCAAACAGAGATTGCAACATCATGCATAACTCCACCTAAAATAAAATATGATTTTACATCCCATTCAAGATCAGATAATTCATCTCCTTGACCCTGGAATTTCTTCTCTAATTGGGGGTTATCACTTACTGAATTTAATAATACAAACCAATGACCAGGAGGTGTTTCAGAATCAGGTCCATCGGCCCAATACTCCGCCAATACCCGTGTGTAGTCTCCTCTTTTTACATTTTGAACTTCATATGTTTCATTTGTCACCGGATTTACTGAATATCCTTGACTTGTATCTCCTCCATTGAAATAATTATAAAAATTAGTGAAATCAGAAAAATCTGTAGGGTAAGTATCGTCATCGACATTTCCTATAGAATTAGGAGAAATATCCCAAACAGTATCATCTTCAGGTGAGAGATGTGACCCCCAAACCGAAACCATTGAAAATGATTCAATGAATAATTCATTTGTTTCATCATTATCATCAATTAAAGGTGGAGCTCCAGGATCATGATATACTTTGTAAGTATTTCCATTTCTTTGAAATTCAGATAAATCTTCATCATTTAATCCAAATGGCCAAACACTTCCCCACTCTGCACCCAAAAATTCTGGAGTGGTTTCAGATAAAATATTTCCGCTTTGATCAACAAATATATCTAAAGATAATGGCTGCCATCTATTTGGATTTGAAATCGATGGATTTCCCGCAAAAATCGGTGCAAGCGGTGCGTTAACAGGTTCATAAAACTGGTTTTCATAATCAAATTGCTCGTTTGAACCATCAATTAGTCCATACTCAATATATTTTTCAGCGATATAATTTCCTAAATCTGCCGAATTTTCACCATAACTATCAGATTCAATATAAGTTACTTCTAATCCCAGCATACTCATTAGTTGTTTCGCTTTAAATATTATTCTTTCATATCCTGGTGAATTATTAAATCTGTGCAATATCAATCGGTAAGCAGCGTAACTAATAGAATTTATCTCATTTATATAATCCAAATCAGTATTGGAGAACATATCAAACTCTGAGTAAAAACCATTAACATTATTTCCGATTAAATAAGGTGAACCCTCTTCGTTTACAATTGCCCATGCATCATACATCGCTGCACTAATGTGAAATAAATTTCTAGCGTGTACTGTTGGTCTAGCCAAATCATTTCTAATGGAAAATAATAAGACCTCATTCCAAAGTCTGGCTACTGAAAAACTATAATCTTCATAAGATATTGGTAGTTGAATATAAACTTCATGCTCAAGTATATCTGTTGAACAAGCATCATTAGTAGCAACTATACTAACTGTACCGATTTCTGCTATATCCCAAACTACTTGAATACTTGAGGTACCAGCTCCTGAAATTATTGTTCCGTTTTCAACCTGCCAGTCATAAGCGATGATGGAATCATCAATATACTGATAAGTATGTGTTTCCAATGGCTGAACTACAGATTCCCCAGTTATTGATTGAGCTTCTATATACTCACATGAATTATCATCAAGTGTTGCGTCAGGGTCGTAGCTGCAAGAATTTATGTCTGTACAACCTTCAATTTTAACCGCAGTATTATTATTAATTGTTTGAATTCCTTGACCTTCAACTATCTTGTATGTTGAATTTGTATTTAAATTGTAAAATGTCTCTTGACCACTACTTGGCCAATTTACCGTAATACTAGAAATATTATTATTTACCGAACCCCCAAAATGAATGGATTGTATTGACTGGTTTTGATACCCTGAACCGTTATATTGTCTAATTTGACTGCTACCATCGTCAAAACTTATTTCTATAGTAGATCCCAGCCCATCTCTATTTGAGATTGTACCTTCCAAAAATATTTTAACCCATGAGCCCATAATACTTTCTGAATAATATGTATCGACGGACTTATTTTCCCATAAATTAACATTAAAATTAAAATCTGTGACAAGTAAATCTAAATCACCATCATTATCATAATCAAATGAAGTAACAGATCTACTTTTTGAAATAATGGGAGGATTTCCCGAAAAATCTGCATATGTAAAATTATTTCCTGAATCATTTATGAAAAACCTATCAGCTTCAGGATTAAAAAATCCATTTGCAACATAAAAATCTTCGAAACCATCATGATTAAAATCTGAAAAAGTTACACCCCAAGCCCAATCTGTATCATAAATGTTTGCTTCTTCAGAATAATTTGTATAGGCAAAAGAACTGTCTGAATTGTCTTTTGTATATAAGCTATTTTCTTTGATATTAGTGACAAAAAAATCTAAACTTAAGTCATTGTTAAAATCACATGTTGTCAGACCCATTCCATCAAAAGGGTCTTCAACACCATAATCTACAGCCATATCTATGAACCCCTCACCATCTTGATTTATCAATAGCTGATTAAACTGATCAAAATCATTTGCAATATATATATCTGGATACATGTCATCATTTGCATATATCGGAAGAGCAGAAAAACTATTTGAATTTTCTGTAAGGTTACTTAAATCAATTTGCTCAAAAGTTTCATCTCCTAAATTTTTATATAATTTACTGTCGGAAATTTGATTATAATCTGAAAGGAAAATATCTAAATGACCATCTAGGTCATAATCTAACCACAAAACTCCCGTGATATAACATTTTTCACAGTATGTTTCAAAACCAGCAGATTCGGTAATGTTAGAAAACGTTCCATTTCCATTATTTTTATATAATTCGCTTTGTACCGCATTACCTAAGAATAAGTCAGGATAACCATCATTATTGAAATCGCCCCAAGATGCCGCCAACCTATCACCATGCTCAATAGTATCAAAACTAAAACTTCCATCTTCATTGTAATTCAACAAATTAATATCGTGATCTAAATTTTGATTTATTCCAGAATTTTCAGTAACGTCAATAAAATTACCATTATTGGTGTTTTGAAGTAAGCGACTCCAATTTTCTTCACCTTCTTCAGATTGTGCTGAGACAATAAAAATGTCGAGGTCACCGTCTTGATCGTAATCGGCAACGGCAACACCATTGCTACCCACAACTCCAATCAGATCTGAAACATCTGTAACATTTCTGAATTGTTGTGAATATAAAATTTGAGATATAAAAAATATATATAGGAATCTATATTTCAAAAGAGTATAATTAAGTTTCCTTAAAATTCACATAGCATGTCTTCACCACAGCATTGGGGTGATTTAATCTTCCCCTCGCATGATGGGCAAATTGAAATCTGAACCTTGGTTCCGTCATCAATTGTCAAATAATCATTTCTCAAGGGTTCATCACAAGAGGCGCAACTAGCATTAACTGCCATACCACACTTATTACATTTGTAAGTTTGCATATATTAATTTTTACGTTTATCAAATTTTTCTTTATCGTTTTGGTTTACGCGATTAACGATTAACCAAATAAATACAATTATTATGCCTGTACCAATTATAAAAGTCAACATATCTATCCTTTTAATGAAACGGCAGTACCNTATGCAAGAATTTCAGAGGTCCCCTGCGCGATNACNGATGTTGTAAAACGAATGTTCAATACTGCGTCNGCACCTAGTTTTTCAGCATCANTAACTAATCTATCTAAAGCCTGTTCTCTGGCATAGGCTTGTAATTTTGTGTATTCTTCAATTTCACCCCCGATAATATTTTTTAGTTGTGCCACTAAATCTCTTGCAGCATTTCTAGATCTAACCGTTGATCCTCTAGCAATTCCTAAAATTTTATCTATTTCTTTATTTGGAATGAATTCGGTAGTTGATAATATCATTTTATTTTTGTTATTTCTTTAGTATCAATTTTAAACATTGAGGATAATAAAATTATTGGCTCCCACGACTTTGAGCTATTACAAAATACAGCATGCTCTGTACTTTTAGGCTCAAGTAGTTTTGAACTTTTTCCAACCTCAACTATAAACTGCTTATCCAAAGGGCTTTTTGAACCAGTCCTTATAGAATTACTCTTGTAATCAATCAAGGTTACAGGAACTTTATTAAACCCAAGCTCTTTTAATGCAAAATATCTATGATGTCCATCTATAATCAATAAAGTCTCATGACAACAGACTATAGATGATATAATNTAGTAGCTCTCATATGATTTTATAAATTTTGCAAGAGATGTCTTNCTCCTTTCGATAATTTTTTCGTGAGGATTAAGTAAGTCAATGTCCATTAACTTAACTTCCTTTATTAAATCGTTATCAAAAGAAATTGAATACATAATTTTATTTTGAATAAAGATATTAAATCTTTCATTACCAAAGATTTGTAAATTTATAGTATGAAAATAATTTCTATTTATATATTGATTGCAGGTAGCCTATACCTGATTACATCACCATATAAGAATAATTTAGATAAAATATTGAGCTCTATAAAATTATCAACTTTTGATGCATTATGGTTGTCTTATATTGAAGGAATGGCAGTTGGAGGAATCATTATGCTAATTATTTCATAATTTTGCACTAAATGAAAATTGAGCAAATATATACCTCTTGCTTGTCACAAGCGTCGTATTTTATTGAAAGTGATGGAGAGGCTGTAGTTATAGATCCAATTCGTGAGGTAAAACAATATTTAGATATTGCTAATGCTAGGGGATGTGAAATCAAGTATATTTTTCAAACACACTTTCATGCAGATTTTGTTAGTGGTCATATTACGCTATCAAAAAAGACTAATGCACCCATTGTTTATGGCCCTAATGCAAATCCTGATTACAAATGTATAATAGCCTCTGATGGGGATTTTTTTGAATTGGGAAAAATAAAAATCAAAGTTCTACACACCCCAGGTCATACATTAGAAAGCTGTTCATACTTGCTTTACAACGAGGAAAATGAAGCACATGCTATATTCACAGGAGACACACTATTTCTAGGAGACGTAGGGATACCTGATGTAGCCCAAAGATATAAGGATACAACCAAAGAAGAGCTAGCATCAATCTTGTATGACTCTATTAATTCAAAAATCAAACCTTTAGGTGATAATTTAATTGTTTATCCTGGTCATGGAGCAGGTTCTGCTTGTGGTAAAAAAATGATGAAAGAAACAGTGGATACATTAAAAAATCAAAAAGCTAATAATTATGCACTTAATGGTGAATTGAGTAAAGACGATTTCATTAGAGAGTTGACCGAAAATCTTCCCGAACCACCCGCATATTTTCCCTCAAATGTAAAATTAAATCAAAAAGGATATCAAGATTTTGAGAATGTTTTAGAAAAATCACTAACTAAAATATCATCTGAAGAGCTAAAAGAACTTATTAAAAATCCACAAATTATAATTTTGGATACAAGGACTACAAACGACTTTATAAAATCACATATTAAAGANTCTATATTTATTGGATTAGAAGGCAGGTTTGCTCCTTGGGTTGGGGAAATTTTTAAAGATATTAATACTCCGATTATTATTGTTTGTAATGATGGACGCCAGAATGAGGCTATAACAAGACTGTCAAGGATCGGTTTTGATAATTGTCTTGGGTATTTGGATGGAGGGTTAAAAAAATGGATTAAAGATGGTAATCAAACCGATAGTTTGGAAAGCATAAAATCGAAAAATTTTATTGATATTCTAAAACTAAATAAAATTGATGTTTTAGATGTTAGAAGAGAGTCTGAATTTAATAATAAGCATATTGAAGGAGCTCAAAATATACCTTTAAGTAATTTAAAAGAAAAATGTCAAGATATAGTACAAAATGAGAATTTATATATCCATTGCGCAGCAGGTTATAGATCTGTAATTGCAATTTCTTTACTTAGGAAAATGGGCTATAATAAGCTAATCAATATTGTTGGTGGCTTTAATGAAATATTGGGGGGTAGTTTAAATGAAAATTGCTTCAGCTCAATCAAAGAAACTAATTGTAACAATATCTAGCAGCTATCCAATTATTTTTGGTTTTGGAATCTATATTAGTAAAATTAAGACCGTCTAATATTTCATTAACATTTTCTAAGTCATTTTTATAGAATCCACTTAAAATTAAATTGGTTTGTCTGGAAGAAAACATTTTAAAATTTTTAAAATTTTCTTTTAAAATATTCAGTGTAATATTAGATAAGATTAGGTCATAATAATTTCCGATTAAGATATCAGATGAAGAATTCATCACATTAATTTTCTTACAATTATTTTTTTTTATGTTTGTTAGGGTATTGCGATAACAATTAGGATCAATATCCAAAGCATCAACTAATTTTGCACCTCTTTTTTCTGAGATTATTGATAAAATTCCTGTCCCACACCCTACATCACATATTGTTTTATTTTCTAAATCATACTCAAGTAAAAACTCAATCATTAGTCTTGTAGTTTCGTGATGACCTGTTCCGAAACTCATTTCTGGTTTTATAACTATATCATATTTTTTTTTTGATTTTTGATGAAAAGGTGCTCTAATTATACAATTTTGTCCAATTTCTACTGGTTCAAAATCTCTCTCCCATTTTTCATTCCAGTTTTTATTTTCAAGTTTTGAAATATTATAATCAATTTTAAATTCCTTTGAATTTAAAATTCTCACTTTATCAAAAAGATTTTTGTTAAAATTAGATTCTTTAATGTAAGCGTTAAGACCTTGATTGTTTTCTTGAAACATTTCAAAACCCAAATAGCTGAGTTCGGCTATGAGAATTTCTACCCCGCTGATAGGTCTAACATTAAAATTTATTGAGAGATAAACATCACCCATTTGCGGCCTCAACAATTGAATTAAAATCTGAAAAATTTAATGATGCACCCCCGATTAGCCCCCCATCAACATCATCTAGTAAAAATATTTCTTCAGCATTATTTGGTTTTACACTACCCCCATATAAAATTCTCATTGATTTTGAAATTTCAGCTCCAAATTTATCTTCAAATAATTTTCGGATAAATTGGTGCATCTCCTGAATTTGAAAATTTTCAGCCGTTTTTCCGGTGCCTATTGCCCAAACAGGTTCATATGCTAAAGTGACATTTTTAATTTGGTTTATATTTAATTCAAAAAGACCATTAATTATTTGATTTTTAATTAATTCAAAATGATTTCCTTTTTCACGTTCGGATAACTCCTCTCCAATGCAAAAAATGACACTCAGGGAATTTTCGATTGCAACTTTAACTTTTTTCGATAAGATAAAGTCATTTTCATTAAAGTATTTTCTCCTCTCACTATGCCCAATGATTACGGAGGATATTCCAATACTTTTTAGCATTTCTACTGAAATTTCACCTGTAAAAGCACCTCTTTGTTCAAAATGAACATTTTGAGCTATAACTTCAATACTAGATGAATCTAATAAGGCAATTGCACTATTAAGATTTGTAAAACTAGGAGCAATTTTAATTTCCACATTAGTATTAGTGATTTTTTTTAGCTCATTTATGAGTTTGACCGATTGCTCATGGGTCATATTCATTTTCCAATTACCTGCAACAATTTTTTTTCTGTCCATTTTAATTAATTTTAATTCTTGGNTCTAATTTGACATAGATTATATCTACCAAAATATTTATTAATATAAACATAAATGCAATAACCAGTACTGAGCCCATTATTACAGGTAAATCTAGAAGATTTAATGCATTAACAATTTCTTTACCAATTCCGTTCCAGCCAAATATGAATTCAACAAAAACAGCTCCAGCTAAAAGTGATGCAAACCATCCGGAAATCACAGTTACTACAGGATTTAGGGCATTTTTTATAGCGTGATCTTTTATTACATTGAATTTAGATAAACCCTTGGCTTTTGCAGTTCTAATATAGTCCTGGTTCAAAACATTTAAAAGTTCATTTCTTACTAGTTGGCTAATCACTGCTAATGGCCTTATTCCTAAAACAATTGAGGGTAAAATTAAATTCTTTAATTTTAGGTTAATTGATTCTCCATAATCATCAAGTTCATATAAACTTCCCGTCATTTCTAAGCCCGTAAAATCTTTAAGTAAAAAGCCAAATATCCAAGCAAAAATTATAGCACTGAAGAAGGATGGTACACTCATACCGATAGTGCTTACAAACTGAATTAAAATATCAATATAATTTCCTTTATTTAATGCTGAAACAATACCTAGGATTAAGCCAGATAGGATAGCGATTAAAATTGCTGATAACGCTAAAATGAAAGTATTTGGAAGTGTTTCTCTGATTATTGATGAAACCTTTTTTCCTTGATTTACAAAGGATGTTCTTAAATAAGGATATTTAAAATTTAATGTTGATTGTTTAAAATTTAAAATCTCAATGCCATTATAATTTTGATCAAAATAAGAGTAATCATCACGATTTTTTGAATGAATTGAGATCAGGGATAAATCATTTAAATAGAGTAAATACTGTTTAGACAATGACTTATCAAATCCATATTTTTTTTTTACAATATTTATTTGCTCTGAATTTTCATTTTGCCCTAACATCATTTGAGCTGGGTCACCAGGTAGAACATTAAAAAGAAAAAATATAACGGTAACTACACCAAACATGGTTACAGCAGAGTAAAATATTTTATCCAAAATATATCTTAGCAATTAATCAAAATTTAAATCAGAAAAATCTTTAAAGTGTTTTTTATCAACAACAGTTCCAGTATTTAAAACAATTGCACCTGGATTAGATCTTACTATCGTTTTTAAAGCTGTTTCGTCACATGTATAAAAATCAAAAAATAAATCATTTGTTTTTATAAAAACACTCCTATCCTCAACAGATGAAGCTGTTAAACCAATTATTTTATAACCTTTATTTTTTGCTTTTTCTGCTGAGGCTAGCATACTTTCAATTGCTTCGGACGAAAATTTTTGAAGGTTATATGAAATATAAATTAGCAGTTTTTCTTCATTTAGCACTTCTTCTGTAAGGTTTTGGCCATTCACTTCAATCGAAAAATCATAAATTGAAGGCTCGTAGCCCTTTTGAATTAATTTTGTTTCTACACCAAGAAAATCACCATTTACTTCTGGATATTCACCTCCTGTGATATATTTCTTCTCATTATCTCCTTCTTTGAATAACCACTGGTACTCATAAATATCTTTTGGCGCATCATCTGGAATACTCATATTTTCAAGTAAATTGTCACCAATTTTATAAGCTCTAAAATCTAAAATCGGAAGGTGATTCAATACAAAATATGCAATGAAGAAACATATCAACAAAGAGGAACCGATTATTAATCTTTGAACTGTTGCATTTAATATTGGTTTTATAAAACTTCTTTT
>JGI24820J26691_1000588_pt1 | contig 11063 bp, 9 predicted proteins | sample METZYME_5_50m_FD_26691 | JGI IMG/M metagenome (IMG submission 26691) | reverse complement strand
ATTCCTTTGTTTCACGTGGAACACTACCTGCCCATAAATATCAACATAGAAGAAATGTCGCTGGGCGACACGCCGCTTATACGTGATGCCTGGGATAATGTTTTAGGCCTGATCTCCTCAAGTTTTGAACGCGCCTCATTGGATAGAGACTTGAGCTTGTTGTAATCAAACTTTTCAGGGATGCTAATGTTCTCTAGGTTTTGTAATTTTTCTGCGTTTGCTTTTTCTTTTTCTATATAACCCGAATACTTTACTTGTATTTCTGCCTGTTCTATTACATCCGCAGATAAAGCATTTTCTTTTACGTATTCCTTTGGTTTTTTTAAAGAAAGAAGGTCTTCAGATGTAATATTAGGTCTTGCGTATATTTTCCGCATTTTCATAGATTGATGGATTGGGGCGCTATCCTTGTTAATTAAAATGGGGTTAATCTCGTCAGGCTTAACACTCAAGTTTGTAATAAAATCTATAAAAGATCTGGTTTGCTTGTTTTTACGATTTACAAGCGCCAGCCTATCACTGCTAGCAAGGCCTATTCGGTTTGAGATCTCGGTTAAACGAATATCTGCATTGTCTTGTCTTAAAAGCATTCTAAACTCTGCTCTTGATGTAAACATCCTGTAGGGCTCATCAGTGCCTTTGGTAATTAGATCATCAATTAAAACACCAATGTATGCTTGATCTCTTTTTAATACAAAAGGATCCTGTGAATTAACCTTTAAATGAGCGTTGATTCCGGCCATTAAGCCTTGTGATGCAGCTTCTTCATAACCTGTTGTCCCATTTATTTGACCGGCAAAAAACAGGTTTTCAACAAGTTTTGTTTCTAATGAATAATTAAGTTGAGTAGGGGGGAAATAATCATACTCAATAGCGTAGCCTGGTCTAAAAAATTTAACATTTTCAAAGCCTGGAACGGAGCTAAGAGCCTTGAATTGTACATCCTCGGGCAGCGAAGTAGAAAAACCGTTCACATAAACCTCGACTGTATTCCAACCTTCAGGTTCAACAAAAATTTGATGCCTTTCCCTTTCAGCAAACCTGCTTATTTTGTCTTCTACAGACGGGCAGTACCTTGGGCCCACGCTTTTGATTCTTCCATTAAACATGGGGGACCTGTCAAAACCTGATCTTAAGATATCATGAGTGTTGTGATTGGTATAGGTCATGTAACAACTCCTTTGTTTCTGCAGGGTAGGTGTAGATGGAAGAAATGAAAACTTTCCAGGGTTTGGATCTCCCGGTTGTTCTTCCATTTTATTATAATTCAGAGATCGACCGTCAACTCTAGGTGGTGTGCCGGTTTTCATTCTGCCGGATACAAAACCGAGGGAGGATAATGTTTCCGTTATCCCAAAAGAGGCTTTCTCTCCAACTCTTCCTCCTCCAAAGTTTTTTTCACCAACATGAATTAAACCATTTAGAAAAGTGCCGTTGGTTAATACGACAGACTTGGCGTGAACTTCTAGGCCAAGCTGAGTTACAACTCCACAAACAGACTTGTTTTTTACAATTAAGCCAACAACGGAGTCTTGATAAAAATCGAGGTTTGGGGTGTTTTCAAGCAGCTCCCTCCACTTAGATGAAAATATCATTCTATCTGATTGGGCTCTAGGGCTCCACACTGCAGGTCCTTTTGACCTGTTTAGCATTTTAAATTGAATAGAAGAATAGTCCGTAGCTATTCCACTGTATCCACCAAGAGCATCTATCTCCTTAATAATTTGACCTTTTGCAATACCTCCCATGGCGGGATTGCACGACATTTGAGCTATATTTTGAAGATTCATGGTTATAAGAAGCGTTGAGCTCCCCATGTTAGCTGCTGCAGCNGCAGCCTCACTTCCCGCGTGACCAGCTCCAACTACAATTACATCATATTTATCCTTAAACATATTTATTGTTTCACGTGAAACATGCTTAAAGCATGGTCCTCTTTAGATCTAATATTTGCTATTTGTTCTTTTGTTTTGTCTTTGTGACCCATAAAATGTAAAACTCCATGTATCATAACGCGCCTGAGCTCTTCATCAAATTGTAGGTTAAGGTTTTTGGAATTTTCTCGGACCCTATCAATAGATACGGCTATATTACCTTTAAGGCTTGCCTCGTTTGAATCATCAAACGAAATAACATCAGTATAGTAATCGTGTGACAAGTACTTGATATTCAGGCGCTTAACTTCTTCGTCTGAAAAAAAAGCAAACACTAAAGAGTCTACAGTAAACCCTTCATGCTGACAAAAAGCTTTAATCCATGATTTGATTGCATTTTCGCTATCTAGCTTAAAATCAATATTATATACAAAATCAATAGTCATATTTGATGCAAATATAACTTTAGATAATAAAACCAAAAAAAAACACAATTTTTATATCTTTGGGCCATGCGAGATTTAAAATACCTTTTTGCCTATACGGTACCAATTTCCACTTTGGTATCATTTAGCTCTTTTGGTATTGGAACTTATACTGCCGTATTTTATGCTTTTGTGCTTTTGCCGATTCTAGATGTTGTTCTAGGAAAAGACAATTCAAACCTAAGCGATGAAACAGCTGGCTCTAAAAAAATCAACAAGATATTCGATTGGATGCTGTATATTAATTTGCCTGTGGTTTATGGGCTAATGTGTTTTGGATTTATGAAAGTTTATTCTAATGATTATACACTTTTTGAGATGATAGGGATGTGTCTTTCAGCGGGAATTTTACTTGCAACCAATGGAATAAATGTGGCGCATGAGCTATGTCATCGAACAAAATATTTTGAGAGAGCTATTGGCAAGGCCCTGTTTTTACCCTGCCTTTATATGCATTTTTATATAGAGCACAACTTTGGACACCATGTTAATGTAGGAACACCAGATGATGGTGCAACGGCTAAATACAAGCAGAGCGTTTACTCTTTTTGGATAACCTCTGTGTCGAAACAATATCTAGACGCTTGGAAAAAACAAATACAGCTTCTAAGAATTAAAAAGAAAAGTTTTTTTTCAATTAAAAACGACATGCTTTGGTACCATATATTTCAACCTGCATATTTAGGTGTGCTAATCATAGTGTTTTCGCCCAAGGTTTTTTTGTTTGCTCTAGTAAGTGGAATAATTTCATTTCTATTTTTGGAATGTATAAACTACATAGAGCATTATGGGCTTAAGAGGTTCAAAATGCCCTCTGGAAGATATGAAAGAGTGCAAGCTCATCACTCATGGAATTCAAATCACAACATAGGAAGAATTGTGCTTTATGAGCTTACTAGGCACAGTGATCATCACTTCAAGGCTTCGAAAAAATATCAAATTTTAGACTGTCATGACGAAGCCCCACAACTTCCTTTCGGGTATCCAGCTTCAATTTTACTTAGCCTAGTTCCGCCATTATGGTTTTATTTTATTAACCCATTGGTGCCGGAGAGAATGAGAGAGCAAGTTTAATTCATAAAAGACAATGACTGAAAAAACAAGATTGAGATTTGCGCCAAGTCCAACAGGTCCGCTACATATAGGTGGGTTAAGAACTGCGCTTTTTAATTATTTATATGCTAAAAAGACTAATGGAGAGCTTGTATTAAGAATTGAAGACACAGACCTTGCAAGGAAAGTAGATAAAAGCCAAGAGCATATAGAACAGTCATTAGCTTGGGCAGGGATAAATTTTGATGAATCATCTTCTAAGGGCGGTCAAAGCGGTCCATACAACCAAAGCGAAAGAAGAGAAATTTACAAAGAATACGTAGAAAAATTAATAGAAACTGGGTGGGCGTACTACGCTTTTGATAAAAAGGAAAAGCTTGATTTTCATAGAGCAGATCACGAAAAAAGAGGTAAAAAATTTATCTATAATGCTCACAATAGACTTAAACTTGACAACTCTTTGTCAATGAGTGATGAAGAAATAAAAAAACGCATAGATAAAGAGAGGTTTGTGATTCGTTTTAAAACTCCAGATCAACAAGAGGTTGGGTTCAAAGACATAATAAGGGGGGAGATGGTTGTTTCGACAAGAGATATTGATGACAAGATTCTTTTAAAGTCTGATGGAATGCCTACATACCATTTAGCTAATGTTGTAGATGATTATAAAATGGGCATTACACATGTAATAAGGGGAGAGGAATGGCTCCCTTCATTAGCCCTTCATGTATTATTATATAGGGCTTTTGGCTGGAATGAACCAATATTTGCTCACCTTCCATTGATTTTAAAGCCAACTGGAAAAGGAAAACTTTCTAAAAGAGATGGGGATAAGTTTGGATTTCCTGTTTATGCAAAAAATTGGAAAGACGAAAAAATTTATGCTGGGTTTGATGAGTCAGGGTTCTTGCCCGAGGCCTTGGTAAACTATATGGCTTTCCTTGGGTGGAGCCCAAAAGATGATAAAGAAATCTATTCAATGAATGAGCTAATAAGTGATTTTTCATTAGAAAAAATCAATAAAGGTGGTGCAAAATTTGATCCAGCTAAACTACTTTGGATTAACTCTCAACATATACAAGCGCTTGATCTTAAGGAGTTAGTGAAGATATGCTCCAATAAAAACCAAGAGATCCCTAAGGAAAAACTTCATGATTTTATAAGGCTTATTCAGCCAAGAATGGACAGCGTTGTTGGATTAAAAAACAAGTTTTATTATTTGTTTGACGCTCCAGAAATTAATGAAGAGGCTTGTCAAAAGATGATTAATGATGAAATCAAAAAATCCATTAATTCATTTATAGTTATGCTCAAAGAAAAAGAAACCAACGATTCAAGTGAAATAAAGAGCCTAATCCAGGACAGTGCAGAAAAAAACAGTGCAAAACTTGGCAAGGTGATGGCGTTTTGTAGGCTATCAATTGTAGGTAAAATGGAGGGGCCGGACGTCTCACAAATGATGGCATTTATTGGATTTGAAGAAACCGTTTGTCGTTTAAAAAAGGCCTTAAGCTGATACAATTATTAACGTTTAGTTAATATAAATTATTTCGAAAATTCGTATTTTAAAAGGAAAAAACATGATATTATATACTTCATTATTTCTAATTACAGTGCTGATACTTTTCGGCACAATTTTCATTGTTAAACAACAATCTGCAGCTGTAGTTGAACGGTTTGGTAAGTTTGTAAGTGTAAGGCACTCGGGTCTGCAAATAAAAATACCTGTTGTAGACAGGGTTGCTGGAAGGCTTAGTTTAAGAATTCAACAACTAGATGTTGTCGTTGAGACCAAAACTAAAGACGATGTGTTTGTCAAAGTCAAAGTTTCTGTTCAATATAAGGTGATAAAAGACAAGGTTTATGACGCTTTTTATAAACTAGATTTTCCTCAAGACCAAATCACATCTTATGTTTTTGATGTTGTTAGGGCGGAGGTTCCCAAAATGATTCTTGACGACGTCTTTGAAAAAAAGGATGATATTGCGATAGCTGTAAAAGGGGAGCTAAACGAAGCCATGAAGAACTACGGTTTTGACATCATCAAAACCCTAGTTACAGATATCGATCCAGATGCTCAGGTTAAAGAATCTATGAACAGAATTAATGCTTCGGAAAGAGAAAAGGTTGCCGCTCAATTTGAAGGAGATGCGCAAAGAATCTTAATTGTAGAAAGGGCAAAGGCTGAAGCAGAAAGCAAAAGACTACAGGGGCAGGGTATTGCTGACCAAAGAAGAGAAATTGCTAGGGGGCTTGAAGACTCTGTAAAAGTTTTAAATAATGTTGATATTAACTCACAGGAAGCGTCTGCGCTAATTGTTGTGACACAACACTACGACACCCTTCAGTCTGTAGGCTCGGCAAGTAATAGCAACTTAATACTTATGCCTAATTCTCCACAAGCTGGATCAGAAATGTTAAATAACATGGTGGCTTCATTTACCGCAAGCAATCAAATTGGGGAGCAAATGAAAAAAGCGGCAAAAGAAAAAGAGTCTGAAGAAAATAAAAAAACTAATCAATAAACATTAAAAATGAGAATAAATATTCTATACACCATAATAGCCTCAATGTTAATTTTAGGTTGTGGCGAAACAAAACAAAAACTTGGTTATGAGGTTGAAAACGGTAATGACATTAGCGTAAGTGTTGGTGATTTGGAGTCAACTGAAATCATTAGAAGGTGGTTTGACTCATATAACGCCCGAGACCTAGAAACGGTTGCTAGTATTGAGCATGATGACGTGGTTTTATATGCCCCAAACGGCATGATTATCAATGGAAGCGAAAAGCATACGGAGCTAGCTAAGGAGTTTCTTTCCGCTTTTCCAAATGCTAAATGGGAAATATTGTGGTCAATATCTGCTGATGTTGATTTTGAAACAAAGCCCTCAGAAAATTGGGTTACCACTTGTGTGAATGTGTCTTATGGTGAGGGAGAAGAAGCTGTTACCCTACAAAGAATTATAGACACTCATATTGTTGATAGCAAAATCAAAAAGGCATATGGTTATGAAAGAACAGTTTCTGACGAAGAGGCCGAAAACAATGGCGCTTAAAAGGGCTTAGTTTTTTGGTTTCCAGTTATCCCTAAGCGAGACGGTTTTGTTAAAAACATGTCTGTCTTTGGTCGAATCTATGTCTTTAATGTAGTATCCCTTTCTTTGGAACTGAAATGATTCTGAAACAGATGCTTTAGAAAGCTCTTTTTCTCCAAAGCCTTGATAGATTTTTATAGAGTCTTTGTTGATGGCTTGAGTTATGTCTTCTGCAGAGAAATCTCCTGGTGATGGGTGTTCAAAAAGCCGATCATATTCTCTTATTTCAACAGGAATGTTTGAAGAGGAGGAAACCCAGTGCAATGTGCCTTTTACTTTTCTTTGGCTTTCCGGCGAGCCAGAGCCGCTTTTTGACTTAGGGTCATAAGTGCAAACAATCTCTTTAATGTTTCCGTTATTATCTTTAATAACGTTCTCCGCTTTTATTATGTAGGCGCCTTTGAGTCTTACTTCTGATCCTGGCGATAGTCTAAAATACTTTTTGGGCGGGTCTTCCATAAAGTCTGTTTTTTCAATATATATTTCATTTGAGAAAACAACGTTTCTGTTGCCGGACTCTGTATTTTCTGGATTGTTTATTAGCTCTAAGACCTCTTGTTTACCTACATCATAATTCGATATTGTAATTTTTAAGGGATCTTGAACAACCATCAGCCTGTTACATTTTTTATTTAAATCCTCTCTTACACAGAACTCCAAAAGAGACATTTCAATAATATTCTCTCTTTTGGCAACACCAGCTGTTGTTACGAACTTTTTAAGAGCTTCTGGTGTATAGCCCCTTCTTCTAAGTCCGGAAATTGTTGGCATTCTTGGATCGTCCCAGCCTGAAACGAATTCTTTCTCAACTAAAGAAAGTAATTTCCTTTTTGATGTTATTGTATGGCTGAGGTTTANCCTTGCAAACTCTCTTTGCTTGGGNCGTATTTTATTTGAATCGACAACCAGGTCTAAAAACCAGTCGTATAAATCCCTNTGTGGTTTAAACTCAAGTGTACAAAGGGAGTGAGAGACCTGCTCGATATAATCAGACTCACCGTGTGTCCAATCGTACATGGGGTAAATTTTCCATTTATCTTTTGTTCTTGGGTGGTGACTGTCTACAACTCTATAGATGACTGGATCTCGCATAAGCATATTTGATGAAGTCATGCTTATTTTTGCTCTTAGAACATGTTTGCCTGGTTCAAATTCTCCTTTTTTCATTTTAGAAAAAAGGTCAAGGCTTTCATCTATGGGCCTGTTCCTAAAACGACTATCTGTCCCTGGTTCAGTTGGTGTCCCTTTTTGTTCTGCTATTTCGGTGGAATTTTGAGAATCAACATAAGCCTTGTCTTTTTTAATTAGATCAACAGCCCAGTTGTACAAGGTTTCAAAATAATCAGATGCGTAACACTCTTTGTCCCACTTATAGCCAAGCCAGGATATATCATCTTTTATGGCGTCTATGTAAATTTGATCCTCATTCTCTGGGTTTGTGTCGTCGAATCTAAGATTTATTTTCGCCTTATATTTTTTTGCAAGCTCAAAGTTTAAAACAATAGCTTTAACATGGCCTATATGTAAAAAACCATTTGGCTCGGGTGGAAACCTAAACTGGAGCTTAGATTGGTCAAAACCAGAATTTAAATCTTCATCAATAATTTGTTCAATAAAGTTTTTTCCCTTGTCCATAAAAAATCAAAGTTAAATAAATTCTTGTTGGCCATTAACAATTATATTTGCTATGTGTACAGAATTCATGTAGAAAACATAAGAACAAAATCGTTTCACGGCTGCTTGGACGAAGAGGCTATAATTGGTGGTGATTACAGGACTGACGTTTGGGTTATGTTAAAAAAGAACTATGAAATTAAAGATGATGAGCTTAATGAAACCGTAGACTACGGTGTTGTTTCTGAGATAGTCGCCGAAGAAATGGCAGTAAGATCAAAACTTATAGAAAGCGTGTGTGAAAGAATTGTGAATAAGGTTTTTGGCCTGTCCAACAATATACAATGGGCAAAGGTGAAAGTTTGTAAAATCAACCCTCCAATCGATGGAGACGTTGAAAACGTAAGCGTTGAAATAAAAAAAGAGCGCTAGCTTTATTAAAATATTATATTTTTGCACTCCAATGGCACTGTGGCCGAGTGGCTAGGCAGAGCTCTGCAAAAGCTTGTACAGCGGTTCGAATCCGCTCGGTGCCTCAACCCCTTTTTAAGGGGTTTTTTTATAAGCCTTTATAAGCAAGGAAAGCGCCACAAATAAAAATCAAAAGATTTAAGCCTTGTTTAATTTTGAACAACAAGGTGTCCGTAAGTTTTGACTTAAGCTTGCTTGCTAAATAATACTTACAAAGATTTACACCCATATATGTTCCAACTGTTAGCAAAAAAAATGTCCAGATTTTTAAGGGATTCATTTCAAACTTAGGTCCAATCACGAAAAGAAGCCCTGTCCAAAAAAACAAAACTGCAACGTTTATTATGTTTAAAAGAAACCCTTTTATTGGAAACGAAATAAGGTTTTTTTTATCGATAGCTTTTCCTTTTTTTATTTTATTTTTCTTCTGTTGNGTTTTTATAAAGGAAAGGGCTCCGTATGCAGCCAGCATTACNCCGCCTAATATAAAAAGTGCAGGCTGGTTTTCTTCAGTTATAATTTGGCTTGCCCCCAAATAGGCAATTGCAAAAAAGAGTATGTCAGAAAAAACAACCCCTAAGTCCATAAAAAAGGCTTGCTTTAGCCCCTTTGATATGCTTGTTTCTAAAAGAATAAAAAATAGGGGGCCAAATGAAAATGATAAAATAAATCCAAGCGGTATAGCTGTTAAGTAGTCTGCCATTTTTTATAAAAGTAACTTTTATTCTTTTCTTTCTAAAATTTTAAAATCAATATGCTTTTTGTCTAGATCTGTNCCCACGACTTTAATTAAGACCTNGTCTCCTAAGCAATATTCCTCGTGTGTATGTTGACCAACAACACAATGATTTTTGTGATCATATACAAAATAATCGTTTGGTATGTCTTTCATTCTAACAAGCCCTTCACATTTATTTGCTTTTATTTCAACGAAAATCCCCCTTTCGTTCATTCCCGAAACAACAGCGNCGAATTTTTCATTAATTCTTTTTGACATGTATTTAACTTGCATAAGTTTTGTTGAAGCTCTTTCNGCCTTTGTAGCAAGCTCTTCCATTTTACTACAATGCAAGCATGCGTTTTCAAGGTTTTCTTGCTTTTGTGTTTTTCCTTGTATGACTGATTCCAAAAGCCTATGAACCATAACGTCAGGGTATCTTCTAATTGGTGAGGTAAAATGTGTATAATCGTTAAATCCTAGCCCAAAGTGACCAATGTTTTTAGTGCTGTATTTTGCCTTGCTCATTGACCTTATAACCATCATGTCTACAACGTTTTTTTCTGGTTTATCTTCAACTGCTTTCAAAAGGTTGTTTATAGCTACATTGATGTCTTTAACATTTGATAGTTTTACATAATAGCCTAGGTTTTTGGCAAATCTTTCTAGTTCTATAATTTTTTCCTCATCAGGATAATCATGAATTCTAAAAACAGCTGTTCTATTTTTCTCTTTAATTTTTTTTGCAACTAAAACATTAGCTAAAAGCATAAACTCCTCAATCAGATGGTTTGCTTCCTTTTGGATTTTTATTTTGTAGTCTATTGGTTCTCCTTTTTTATCTACTAAAAACCTTATTTCTTCTTTATTGAAAAAAACAGAACCTTTCCTTTTTCTTTTTTCTTTTAGATTTACTGCTATTGAATTTAATGTATGTAGAGCTTCTACTATTTCTTTACTGACTTTTTTATTTTTTCCTTTGATTGTAACAGCGGCCGGAAGGTTTTGATTGTTGTTTTTAAGAATAAACTGTGCTTCTTCATAAGACATTCTTTCGTCTGAACATATCAAGCTTTTTGTGAATTCAGTATTTATAATGTTCATGTTTGAATCAAAATTTACAAGTACTGAAAAAACATTTTTATCCTCTTTTGGGTTTAATGAGCACAAATCATTTGAAAGTATTTCTGGAAGCATTGGTACAACCCTGTCTGATAAATAAACACTAGTTGCTCGTGTTCTTGCTTCTTTATCGAGCAAAGTGTTTTCTTTTAAGTAATGCGTAACATCTGCAATGTGAATTCCTATTTCTAAATTTCCATTACCTAATTTTTTAAAGGATAAAGCATCGTCAAAATCCTTAGCATCAGCTGGATCAATAGTAAAAGTAAGAGTGTCTTTTAGGTTTTTTCTGTTTTTTTCTTTTACCTTTTTTTCTGAAATTTTTCTCGCCTCATTTTCTACATTTTTTGAAAAATAATACGGCAAATTAAACTCCTCTAATATGGCGTGTATTTGTGTGTTTGTATCTTTTTTATTTCCTATAATTTTTAATATTTTTCCTTCTGGCAGACTATATTTCCAGTCCGTAATATGTGCTGAAACCATATCGTTTTCTTCACATTTTCCTCTAACAATTATATCAAAATCTAGGGTCGTATTTTTTAAATAATTGATGCCGTTTTCTTTTTTTATTACACCCACATACTTTACTAAATCTCTGTGTTTAAGAGCGGCTACCTTTATAGTT
>JGI24820J26691_1000587_pt1 | contig 11102 bp, 11 predicted proteins | sample METZYME_5_50m_FD_26691 | JGI IMG/M metagenome (IMG submission 26691) | reverse complement strand
TACATCGGTGTTTATTATTGCATCGTTACTCTTTTCCATAAAGCGTCTCCTTGGTGAGGCTCGGCGTTCTCGACTTCACTCAACTTTTGTAGCCAAGGAGCCATATTAAACCTTGATTGTAAATCAGTTTTTGATAACGCATTTACCAATTGGTTCATACTCTCCAAGGAATGTATAGGTCGAAACTCATCAACATATGGCAGTATAGCTTTAACCCCTGTGGGTTTTGGAGTAAATTCTTCATATCTCAGCAGTGGATTGAGCCAAATTAAACGTTTACTTGATTTTTGTATTAACTTTACTTGTTTACTCAAACCAATACCGCCTCCGCGATCGAGTCCATCAGTTATAAAAAGCACAATGGCGCCAGGACCAAGCACTCGCCTGGACCAGTTAAAATTAAATTCCTTTAAACAGTCTCCAATTCTAGTGCCGCCCGACCAATCTTCAACAGCTGAGCTTGTCGCGGCTAGAGCTTCATCAACATCCTTAAATCTTAAAAAACGTGTCACGTTGGTTAGTCGCGTTCCAAACAGGAANGTGTGCACATCGTTNCGGAGAGACGTGAGAACGTGCATAAAATGCAAAAGCATTCGTGAATATCTTGTCATAGATCCTGAAACATCACAGATGGCAATAATTGGAGGATGCTTATCCTTTCTACTCTTATACCTCAATGGAATATATTCGCCACAAAACTTGTTCGCCTCTTTGAGAGATTGTCGCAGGTCAATTTTCCTTTTTAAAGAAGAGCTTTTAAAGCGACGACTTTTAACCTGCGGAATCGATAGATCCATTTGAGCAATAACTTTTTTTGCCTTGTTAATTTCTTCAGATGACATCTGTTCAAAGTCCATTCCCTGAAGCAATTCAGTCTCAGAGTATGTCATCACGGCATCGAATTCCAGCTCGTCGTTGGTTGATGTATCCAAGTTATTGTCTTCAGGAATGTTATCGGTATTAAAGGCTTCTTGTACTCGCCGATTTATATCGGCATCACTTGTTTCAGGGGAACCAGTATTTAACTTTGGGAGTGCCAGTTGCATCATCTTTTCCAGTAATCTTGGGTTTTTCCAAAAAAGCTTAAAAGCTTGATCGAAAACTTCCCTGTGCTCATTTTTATGAACAAATACCGAATGTAACGCCCAGTAAAAAATAGATTTGTCTGCAAGCCCAATTTTGTTGATAGCATCTATAGCTTCTAGTATTCTTCCCGATCCGATAGGTATTCCCGCTGAGCGAAGTACTCGTGCAAAATACAAAACATTGTCGGATAGTTTCTCACCAGATCCGTTGTTTAATTGGTTAGCTATGTTAGGTTCGGACTCCTCTAATGTTTTTAAATTCAAGTTTGACTTCCCATTCCTAACTCAGCCTGAATCTCTGATAATATAGCATGCGCTTGATCACCTTGTATTTTACCTATGTCATCTTGGTATTTTAGTAAAACACCCAAGGTATTATCCACGGCTTTATAATCTAAGGCGAGATGATTTAGCTGAATTAACGAATGCGCCCAGTCAATTGTTTCTGCGACGCCTGGATTTTTAAAGAGATCCATTTTCCTGAGCTTTTGGACAAAAGCTACAATATGATTGCTCAAGATCTCTGGCGCCTCTGGCACCTTAAGTTGTAATATTTTAAGCTCGCGATCAGCTGAAGGGTAATCTAGCCAATGATAAAAGCACCGGCGTTTTAATGCGTCATGTATTTCTCGGGTTCTGTTGGATGTAATTAATACGATAGGAATGTCATTTGCTGAAATTATACCCGTCTCAGGGATCGTAATTTGGAAATCAGAAAGCACTTCAAGTAAGAAGGCTTCAAATGGTGCATCTGTCCGATCCAATTCATCAATAAGTAAGACTGGCGCTCCACCAGCTTGCGGTTCCAGTGCCTGAAGAAGTGGACGTTTGATAAGGAATTCTTCAGAAAAAAGATCTTTTGAAATTTCTTCCTTATCGATATCTGGTTTTCCCTCCATTAACCGTATATGAAGCATTTGTTTTGAGTAATTCCATTCATAAACTGCGCTATTAACATCTAATCCTTATCGATATCTGGTTTTCCCTCCATTAACCNTATATGAAGCATTTGTTTTGAGTAATTCCATTCATAAACTGCGCTATTAACATCTAATCCTTCATAACACTGTAGTCTTATCAGTCGTCGATCCAGCGTCTTTGATAATACTTTTGCTATTTCGGTTTTTCCAACGCCTGCTTCACCTTCTAAGAATAATGGGCGCTTCAATGAAAGTGATAAGAATAGTGCGGTAGCCAGCGACTCGTTAGCTACATATTTTCCGCTCGCTAAAAGCTCTTGGGTATCTTGGACAGAAATAAGATCTTTAAAAGACATTGAATAGTTACCCTTTAGAAGGCTATTTTAAAAATGCAATTTACATTCAACAAAGCTAATGATTTTAGTGGTTGCTCTAACATCATTATAATCAATATAAGCGTTAGTTGCTAATACGCCATCTTTCCGGTAGTTCATAGCAATCAATTAAGGTTCAAATGAATTAAATACACCTAGAGAAATAAAGGTTTATGCAAAGTCATGACTAAAGCTCCGATCATTGAAACAGGATTATCTTCTTTAAATGCGGTTGAAGACACTATATCGCAACGCCGCTCATTGCGGGGTTTTCTCGATCAACCGGTAGATAAGAAGATTATAGAACGGATACTTTTTTTAGCGGGGAGGGCGCCAAGCGGCACAAACATGCAACCTTGGCGTGGACATGTGATGACAGGTGACGCACTCAAGCGTTTTGGAAAAGGCCTTTTGGCTGCAGCAAATGATCCAAAAGCAAAGAATGACTCAGAATTTTCTTATTATCCGGATGAATTTTTCGAGCCATATAAAAGTCGCCGTCGCAAAGTCGGGTGGGATTTATATGGCCTGCTTGGGATCAAGAAAGGCGATTTCGAAAAAACAAAAGCCCAGCATGATCGTAACCTTATATTTTTTGATGCGCCAGTTGGCATGATATTTACCATTCACCGGGATCTAAAAATTGGTAGTTGGCTTGATTTTGGTATGTTTTTGCAAAACGTAATGGTACTTGCAAGAAGCCATGGCTTGGAAACGTGTCCACAAGCGGCGTTCTCACACTTTCATAAGACCATTAGAGAATTTATTCCAGTTGGAGATGAAAATATAGTTGTCTGTGGTATGGCAATGGGATATGCAGACTGGTCACGACCAGAAAATGCCTTGATACCCGACCGGGAACCACTAGAGAACTATATTTCTTTTGTGAATTCATAAAAAAGGTGCCGCGACGGGCACCTTTTCAATGAATAAATTATCGCTTTTTCAGCTAGCAGCAGTCACTGCCCTTTTTGCCATGGTTACAACCAGACTTGCACGGTAGTCATTTTGCGCGTGTATATCCGATAACAAACCATCCGGCGAAATAGATAAATCATTAAGGCTTTCTGCGCTGAAATGTTGGTTCAACGCATCTTCTAAGTTGCTCGCTCTAAAGACACCATCTTCACCCGCTCCCGTAACGGCTACTCTTGCACCGGAACTCATTTTTGCAACAAAAACGCCAACTAATGCATATCGGGAAGCTGGGTTTGGGAATTTCATGTAGGCAGCTTTTTCTGGAATGGGAAAGCTAATTGAGGTTATCAACTCACCTTCATCAAGCGCAGTGTCAAACATCCCCGTGAAAAAATCATCAGCCGTTATTTCCCGTTTATTTGTTGTAATTATAGCGTTCAAGGCTAAACAAACTGCTGGATAGTCAGCTGCTGGATCGTTATTTGCAACTGACCCACCTATGGTGCCTCTGTTCCTAACCTGCGGGTCACCTATTCCCTCTGCTAGATCAGATAAAGCAGGGAGTGCTTTTTGAATTTCCTTGGAGCTAGCTACTTCCGCATGTGTTGTCATAGCGCCAACTTTAACAAATTGTCCAACCTCAATACTGGATAAACTTCCAATACCGGATAAATCTATTAAATCAGTAGGCTGCGCCAGTCTTTGCTTAAGTGTTGGCAATAGAGTTTGTCCTCCAGCTAGAAATGTTCCATCCTCCGAGCTCTCATGCGAATTAATTGCATCATCAACGCTTGATGCATTTTTATAACTAAAATCGTACATCCTTTTGTTCCTTTTCTTTTAAAGGTTTGGGCTATCAAGCGGTTTTTGCTGATTGTATAGCACCCCAGACTTTAGCCGGGGTCGCAGGCATAGATACGTCACTTACCCCTAGGTCAGAGAGTGCATCAACGATTGCATTTATAATTGCCGGTGGCGATCCTATTGCCCCNACTTCACCAACTCCCTTTACTCCAAGCGTATTATGAGTACACAACGTNCTCTGAGTTTCTACCACAAAGTTCGGTACGTCATCGGCACGGGGCATGGTGTAGTCCATATAAGAGCCTGTCAGTAATTGTCCTTCGCTATCATAATTACAGCCCTCCAGGAGAGCCTGACCAATCCCTTGTGCTACTCCGCCATGCACCTGGCCTTCTACGATCATTGGATTTATAACCCGACCAATATCATCAACAGCAGTAAACTTTAGGACTTCTGTCACTCCGGTTTCAGGATCAACCTCAACCTCACAAATGTGACAACCCCCAGGGAACGTGAAATTAGCAGGATCGTAAAAAGCAGTCTCGTCAAGGCCTGGTTCTAGTTCCTCATGGGGAAAATTATGAGGAACATATGCCGTCAAAGCGACTTCACCAAAAGCCATAGTTTTGTCAGTTCCTCCGACAGTAAAGTTACCGTCTTTGAATTCGACATCATCAACAGAGGCCTCTAAGCAATGAGCTGCTATTTTTTTCGCTTTATCAATTATTTTATTAGTTGCTCTCAAAAGCGCTTCACCTCCGACTGCCAATGACCGAGACCCATATGTTCCCATACCAAACTGGACGTTGCCGGTATCGCCGTGATTAATTTCAATATTCTCAATAGGAATACCTAATTGGTCAGAAACAATCTGAGCAAACGTCGTTTCATGACCTTGTCCATGACTGTGACTTCCAGTGAAAACGGTTACTGAACCCGTTGGATGAACTCTCACCTCTGCCGACTCATAGAGACCGGCACGTGCCCCAAGCGCCCCGGCAACGGCGGAAGGAGCGATACCACATGCCTCAATGTATGTTGAATAGCCAAGCCCTCGTTTTTTTCCGTGGTTTTCCGANAGTTTCCGTCTTTCGCTGAAACCCTCTACATCTGCAAGCTTCATTGCTGACGCAAGCGTGGCTTGATAATCCCCACTGTCATAAGCAAGAGCCACTGGGGTTTGATAGGGAAACGCGTCCGGTGCAATCATGTTTTTGGTGCGAATATCAACTTGATCCAGTCCAGTTTCTCTAGCGGCTTTATCAACGATCCGCTCCAACAAATATGACGCCTCAGGTCGACCTGCTCCTCGATATGCATCAACAGGTACTGTATTGGTAAATATCGCCTTGACGTTTGCATAAATCACAGGTGTTTTATATACCCCAGCGAGTAGTGTCGCATACAAATACGTTGGGACACTGCTGGCAAACGTTGAGAGATAAGCCCCCATATTGGCGTATGTTTCAACCTTTAATGCAGTAAAATTTCCATCAGCGTCTAAACCCAGCTTTGCGTGAGTAATATGATCGCGGCCATGTGCGTCAGTAATAAAACTCTCTGAACGCTCTGCTGTCCACTTAATCGGCCGACCGATTTTTTCAGATGCCCATGTGATTATGGTTTCTTCCGCATACAAAAAGATTTTAGAACCAAAACCTCCACCCACATCCGGTGCAATTACGCGAAGTTTATGTTCCGGAAGTGATAGAACAAAAGCCCCCATCAATAAGCGGATGACATGTGGGTTCTGACTTGTAGTATAGACTGTATATTCCTGCCGCGCCTCGTTAAATTCAGCTATGGCTGCGCGAGGTTCCATGGCATTGGGAATAAGTCGATTATTAACAATATCAATTTCTGTAACATGAGTAGACTCAGCTAGTGCCTTGTCGACAGCATCTTTGTCCCCAAGTCCCCAGTCGTAGCACTTATTTGTCTCTATGTCTTCGTGAACAAATGGCGCTCCCGCTTCGGCCACTTTCATATCCATGACAGGAGCAAGCGCTTCATATTCTACATTAATTTTAGCGGCAGCACTTTTTGCATTAGCCAATGTATCTGCTATCACCACAGCGACCTGGTCACCCACGTGACGAACCTTCCCTTGTGCAAGCGCTGGGTGAGACGGTTCATGCATCGGAGAGCCATCCTCGGAATGAATTTGCCAGCCGCAGGGCAAGCCACCAACCTGCATATCCTCGCCTGTAAAAATTGCAACAACGCCATCACTTGATTGAGCATTTGAGGAATCTACAGAAGTAATTTTTGCGTGAGCGTGAGGACTTCTTAACATATAAGCATAGGTTTGGTCTGGACGGTTGATATCGTCGGTATAATTACCTTTTCCAGTTAAAAATCGTTGATCCTCAACTCTTTTTACACTCGCTCCAATTCCTGTGTTAATCGTTCCATCTGGCATATCAACCTCCCGTGCTTTCTGCAGCTTCTTTAATCGACTTCACAATATTGTGATAGCCCGTGCAGCGGCAGATATTTCCCTCCAGCCATTCCCTTATCTCTGTCTCGGAAGGTGAAGTATTCTTGTTAAGGAGATCTACTGCGCTCATCACCATTCCTGGTGTACAAAAACCGCACTGCAATCCATGGTTATTCCGAAAGGCTTCCTGCATCGGGTGCAGTGTATCGCCGTCGGCGAGTCCCTCTATTGTTGTGATTTCTGCGTTCATCGCCTGTACCGCTAACATGGTGCAGCTTTTCGCAGAGTTTCCATTTACATGAACAACACATGCACCGCATTGACTTGTATCACAGCCAACATGAGTACCTGTTAATCTTAAGTTTTCCCGTAAAAATTGAACTAAAAGGGTTCGTGCTTCAACCTCTCCAGAAACCTTTTGTCCATTTACTGTCATTGACACGGTTGGCATGACATTAATCTCCCCCTGTTTTTTCTCCCATGGGAATATGCCAGTTGACGCTCGTCACCCGTTAAAATATTCCCCCACCGAAACAGTGTCACGTGCATTTGGCCATGGTCAAGTATTAGCTGAACGAAAATCGGATTTTAGTACGAATTCGAGTAAAATATGTCCCGCCNCANAGTTTTTTAATTTCGGATATTGTCATTACCATTGTTGTGGAATTTATATCCAATCGCAAAATAAGTTACGTGTAGTCTCGAATGTGCCTACAGTCCTATGTCTTTCAGTAGGAAAGGGGTTGTTTGATATAGAAAGTTCACCCAATTAGAAAACAAAAGATGACCGTTACCCCGCCAGCTATTTATAGGATCCTTATTAGGGTCATTATCCGGGTAATAATTTAATGGAATATTAACATCTTGGTCGGTACTCAAATCCCGAATATATTCGTTGTGAAGTGTGTCTGAGTCATATTCTAGATGGTTAAACATATGCAAATGTCTGCGTTTCACATCGTGAATTAAACATAGACCAGAAACCTTTGATTCTATGAGAATTTCTAAGTTAGGAAAATCAGAAAAGTCTTTGATTCTATTTTCTGTATGACGCGAAACCGGCGTGTTGAAAGTATCGTCTAAACCATGTAGCAATATAGACGGGTTCCGTTTTACAGTATGTTGAAAAACTCCAAACATTTTCTGCTGAAGTTGATATTTAGGAATTTTGTAAAAATGATACAAGGCCGCCTGTGCGCCCCAGCATAGCGTAAATAAACCATGCACATTTGTTTGTGACCAGTTAAAAATGTTACATAACTCGTCCCAGTACGTGACCTCCTCAAAAGGTAACTGTTCTATTGGAGCCCCAGTTACGATAAGGCCGTCAAACTTTTCTGATTGTATATCCTCCCACTTTCGGTAAAAGTCCAACATATGCTCTCTAGACGTATTTTTAGGTTGGTGACCGCTTGGCGCGAGTAGCGTAATCTCTATTTGTAGAGGCGAACCTGCAAGAACCCGTGCAATCTGAGTTTCCGTCTCGATTTTTTTTGGCATTAGGTTTAAAAGAAGTATACGTAGCGGACGGATATCTTGGCGGATAGCGTCATGCTCTTTAATTAGAAGCACACCTTCTTTTTCAAGTATATCCGATGCGGGCAGATCTTGTGGTATTTTTATAGGCATTCTATCTCAAAAATTCTCAATATTACTTAGAAAACTCCTATAACCTACAGTAATCTTACATCTATTAGTAGGAAGAATTTAATTCAAAAAGTAAGCTGTTGTTTTGTTAAAATGTATTTAATATTTTGGCATGATGTTCGACGTGATCGGCCATAAAAGTTGAAATAAAGTAATAACCATGGTCATAACCTTCGTGTTGGCGAAACTTCAGGTTCACATTTGCGCTTTTGCAGGCCTCCAGAAATTTATGGGGATAAAGTTGTTCCTTTAAGAAAGCATCCGATAGCCCCTGATCAACAAGGATTTCGACACTTGTGGGGTTTTGGGTTACCAGATGGCACGCATCGTAACTCTTCCATTTTTCGATTTCTGTCCCGAGATAATTAGTAAATGCTTTTTTCCCCCAGGGGCATTTCATCGGATTGCATATCGGCGCGAAGGCAGAAACTGACTTAAAAATATCTTGGTTCTTTAGGAAAATTGTTAGGGCGCCATGTCCTCCCATGGAATGTCCGAATATACCTATTTTTTTTATATCAATGTCAAACTCATTGTCCATAATACAGATTAATTCCTTAGTGATGTAACTATACATCCTGTAGTTTTGGGCCCACGGCTCTTTTTCTGCATCTAGGTAAAATCCCGCCCCTGTTCCAAAATCCCAATCCTTGTCTTCGCCATCGACGCCAGCGTCTCTAGGACTTGTGTCGGGACAGATGAGTGCCATGCCTTGTTCTGAAGCGTATTTCAAAGCTCCTGCCTTTGTTATAAATGTCTCATCCGTACACGTGAGTCCGGCTAGATATATTAGACCAGGAACGTTGGAGTTAATCTTCTCATCGGGAAAGAAAATAGAAAAATTCATCTTTGTTTTTGTTTGACTAGACACGTGAGAATAGAAGCTCACTGTTCCGTCAAAACATGCGTGAGTGGAACGAACTTTTATGCCGGCCATGTTAAAACCTAAACCTTTGGTATAAACGGAATTTAATAAACCACTACTGATCTAATTGATTCGCCTGCATGCATCAAATCAAACCCCTTATTGATATCCTCAAGAGGCATAGTGTGAGTGATAAGATCGTCTATGTTAATTTTCCCTTCCATGTACCAATCAACAATTTGCGGTACATCTCTGCGTCCCTTTGCACCACCGAAGGCTGTACCCTTCCAAACCCGTCCAGTTACAAGTTGAAAAGGGCGCGTGGAAATCTCCTGACCTGCTCCAGCAACACCAATAATAATGCTTTCACCCCATCCTCGATGAGCGCATTCTAAAGCTTGTCGCATGGTTTTGACATTTCCAATACATTCAAAGCTATAATCCGCACCACCATCAGTTAAATCGACGAGAAACGGCACGATGTCATCTTCAACTTCGTTAGGATTTACAAAGTGCGTCATGCCAAATTTTTCGCCAAGATCTTTTCTCGCAGGATTTAAATCGACGCCCACAATTTTGTTGGCTCCTACCATCTTTAGGCCTTGAATAACGTTTAAACCAATTCCTCCTAGTCCAAAAACAACACAGTTAGCGCCAGCTTCTACCTTCGCGGTGTTTATCACCGCGCCTATACCGGTTGTAACACCGCAACCAATGTAACAGACCTTGTCAAATGGAGCATCTTTCCGAATTTTAGCAACAGCAATTTCCGGAAGCACTGTAAAGTTTGAGAAAGTTGAACATCCCATGTAGTGGAAAATAGTCTCGCGTCCCATTTTGAACCGACTTGTACCATCCGGCATTACACCCTGTCCTTGAGTGCCTCGGATAGCTGTACACAAGTTCGTTTTTCCTGAAAGGCAGGATTTACATTGTCTGCATTCTGGGGTGTACAAAGGGATGACGTGGTCACCTTTTTTAACACTGGTAACCCCTTCGCCGACTTCTACGATGACACCCGCGCCCTCATGTCCAAGAACTGAAGGAAATATTCCTTCGGGATCACCGCCGGATAAAGTAAATTCGTCGGTGTGGCATATACCAGTTGCCTTAATTTCCACCATGACTTCTCCGGCCTCAGGGCCCTCTAACGTAAGCGTTTCAATGCTTAAAGGCTTGCCGGCGGCTGTTGCTAATGCAGCTCTAGTTTCCATATCGTAAAGCTCCCATTTAAAAGGCAATCAAACGACTCTACCTGTAGATCAGAATTTAAGGTTTAGAGCAAAGGCAACCAATGCACCAACCGAGATCAAACCCAAAACCCAAAGTGTCCAGTGTGTGTTTGGGTATACATTTTCTTCAGTTTTATTATCGTTTTCCATTAAATCCCCCTTTTGTTGATCAGCCAGATTTTCTAAGTTATCAGAAGCATTCAGCGACGGATCCGCTCCTCCATCGACCAACTCAGTAAATTTGTCGAAAAATTCTCGTGATAATTTTTTTGCGGTAGAGTCAACTAACCTAGACCCTATCTGAGCTAATTTTCCTCCTACTTGAGCGTTTACCGAATAGGATAGAATTGTTCCACCTTCGTCGCTTTCTTCCAGCTTAACGTCAGCACTTCCAGATGCAAATCCTGCTGCGCCTCCTTTCCCTTCTCCAGATATTTTATAGGAAGAGGGGGGAGATAATTCTGTAAGCTCCACTTCCCCGGTAAATTTAGCTTTGACGGGTCCAACCTTGGCTACAACGGATGCGGAAAAATTCGTATCAGAAGCTTTAGTTAATGTTTCACAACCCGGAATACACTGTTGCAATATTGTTGGGTTATTGAGAGCAGTCCAAACCTGCTCCCTATCTGCTTTTAAACTGTATTTTCCTTGGAGTTCCAATATGCTTCTTCCTTTAATTTATCATCTAATAATCACTGAAAACTAATTAAAATCCAGTCATCGCGAAATCAGGCAAATCTCAGCAGCAAGACTAGCAGTAAAAGGCCGGATATCCAAGCAATACTAGACCCTAAGGCGGGTGTTCTTGATAAAATAC
>JGI24820J26691_1000586_pt1 | contig 11121 bp, 7 predicted proteins | sample METZYME_5_50m_FD_26691 | JGI IMG/M metagenome (IMG submission 26691) | reverse complement strand
TTATAGCCAACATAGCTAAAAACTAATGTTGATCCAGATTCAAAATTTGATATGGAAAAATTACCATCGAAATCAGAAACAGCTCCTTGATTTTGTCCTTGAACAACGATATTAACACCTACCAGAGGTTCGCCGTCTTCAGAATCAGTAACAGAGCCTGAGAGACTTTGTGCTTGTAAGCCAGTACAGAAAGCAACGAAAGCAATAATAAAGTTTAGTATTGGTTTTCTCATTTTTAGATTAGTTTATTATGAGTGCGAATTTAATAATTAGTTATTGTTTTTTTTGGGTTAATCAAAAAAAAAAGTGAATAGTTATCAAATAAAAAAGCCTCCCAAAAGGAAAGCTTTCATTGGTTTTAAAAACCTCTTGTAAATTAATACAAGTTCAACACAAAGCAAAGATAACTATTTTTTTAATATTCCAACATCATACAGTTGTTTTGCAGAGTTAACTATTTCACTATCTGCACTTTTTGGATACCATTTTAATATCTTATTAGCATTATTTGTGTGTAATTTTTCAAAAGTACCCAGCCTTTTCGAAATTGATCTCAACGATGGGTTAAACAGAGCAAAAAATTTAAAAATAAAATTAGGAATTACCCTAGTAGGAACTTTTGAAAAGCCCGCTTCTTTGAGAATCCTTGCAAGATCTATAAGTTTGATGGTTTTCTCAGAGAGTAGAAATCTTTTTCCATTGGATTCAGAGGATTCCATAGCACGCACGTGTGCATCTGCAACATCTTGAACTCCAACAACACTAATTGCCATATCTGGAACAAATGGAAGATTGAATACTTTTTTTATAGTTAACCTGTTCGACATACTAAGAACTTCTGTTAAAGAAGGACCCAAAACTAAGACAGGATTTATAGCGCAGGCTTTTATATTAGAATTTTCAACCATTTCCCACATTTTTTTTTCCGATTTTGTCTTACTTATTTCATAAGGATGTAAATTTTTATCCGATAAGTCAGTCCAATCATCATCACTATGCTCAGATTTATCATTGCCATATATCGCCGCATATGAGGAGGTTTGTACAAACTTTTTTGCTCCATTTTTTATAGCTGCATTCAAACATCTTGTCATCCCGTCAACAGCAGGCCTAACAAGGGAATCCTCATCAACATCACCAGGGATTACCGGGGAGGCTACATGTAATACGTACTCACAACCTTTTAGGGCATTGTCCCAACCCTCATCTCTTAATAGGTCTAAAATTGCAAAATCAATATTTTCAAAGGGAATNTTATTTTTACTCAATGATTTTTTTACTAATTCGATTTGACTCTTTTCTCGAACAGATGTAACAATGTGATATCCTTTTTCAATTAAAATCTTGATACAATACATTGCAATATAACCGGAGCCACCGCTAACAAAAACTTTTTTCATATGTTAAAAATCAAATGGCTAATGTATAAATTTTTGGTATAGTATTTGGTTTTTTATGGTATGAGATTTTATTTACTTACATTAATTTTTGTTGTATGTGTTCAAAATATTGTAGCTCAAAAATTCTACACAAATGAAGGGCTTACAAGATTTGATGGTTCAAAAGCAGCCTTCGAACCAATTAAGGCAAATAATAATAAAACAGTTTCTATNATAGATACAGGTTCCGGTCAAATTGCAGCAGTAATTCTTATCAGTGAGTTTGATTTTAGACTAGGTCTAATGCAAGAACATTTTAACGAAAACTATCTTGAGAGCAATATTTATCCAAAGTCAACATTTGAAGGTCAAATTATCAATTTTAACCTCAATGAGTTAAATGAAAATTTTAAAGAATATGTGATTAGCGGCGTTTTAATGATTAAGGGTGTCAATAATGATATTAGAACAAAAGCTAAAATCAGGAAGTTAGATGAGAAAATTGAACTTATATCAGGTTTTTCGGTAATGCTAAGTGACTACAATGTTAAAATTCCAAAAATTGTTTTCAAAAAAATAGACGAAGAAGTAAAAATTAACTTAAATTTCGTCTATGATAAAAAACAATAACTTAAAATATACATTCTTTATTTTACTTATTTTCCTCTCAAATCCAATCATTAGCCAAAATGATTTATTAGGAGAAATCGATTACGTTAATGAGGATTATAAGGTTGGGTTATCTGCTTTTAAAGCTCATAAAATAATTAATGGTCAATCAACTAAACAATCAAGAGAAAAAGAGCTTTTTTTATATGTTGCTCATAGATTTGGATCCATTAATGGGGGCATTAAAACACTTTTTGGTCTAGACATAGCAAATACCAAAATTGAAATGTTTTATGGATTATCCGATAATTTTCAAGTTGGATTTAGCAGAGAGTCATTGAAAAAAACTTATACCATTAATTTTAAAAATAAAATAACAAGCCAAGAATCCAATTTTCCTCTAAATATTTCAATTTATAATAGTTTTAACTATAATTCGTCTGATTTCTTAGCACCCGGAGTTGATTTATCATTCTCTCAAAGATCTCTGTTTTTATCTCAGTTATTAATTTCTAATAGGGTTAGTGAAAAACTATCCTTTCAGTTAACCCCATCATTCGTTAAACGAAACTATAACGAGGAAAGGATTCTGTTTGAAAACGGAGAAGTAGTTTTCGAAAACGGTGTCCCAGTTTTTACAACTTTTGACAGAGAATATAATTATGCTTTAGGATTAGGAGCAAGCTACAAAATTAATAAGCGAACAGCATTGAACCTAGAATACTTTGCAAATTTAAACAGAGTTGAAAATTCGCCAAACTCTGATGCTATCAGTGTAGGAATCGATATTGAAACCGGAGGTCATGTATTCCAACTAATATTTTCAAATACCCAAAGTATTGATGATGTTTCGGTAATTTTAGATGCCGAGGGAGATTGGACTAAACGTCACATATTCTTTGGCTTTAATATTTTAAGAATATTTTAAAATTACTCTTTGATAAATCTCTTTACAGAAACTGTTGAGCCACTTGTTATTTTCGCAATATAAATGCCTCTACTTAACTCAGAAATATCTAAACTAGTTTTTCCATTCACAACGTTGGAAATTATGCTTTGATTTAATCTTCCGAGCAGATCGTAAACTTCAATTATTATTTGATCATTGCTAATATTATCGAAAGAAATATTAATAATATTTGACGCTGGATTCGGAGAAATATTAAAATTAAACAGAGTTTGTTCCCCTATCGATGCGGTTTCGGTAACTGTTACCGTTCCATACATTGAGTTTGGATGAGGGTCACATATGTATGTTGTAACACCAGGAACTGTGAANGTATATGAAAATTGAGGNCCTGGGCCTGTATAATAACCACTATCGAACATTTCAACACCACCAGTGGCTCTGAGATTATGAGTCCCGGATCCCCATGTCCATATCACGGTATCTCCAACTCCAATTGTAATCTGTTGATTTGTACTAGACATACTCCAGTTATATTGATGAGTTGTTTGTGAAAATATAAGGTTAGTGAATAGTGTTGCTAATAATAGTAGTTTATACTTCATAATATTTATTTTAAAAGGATTTTACAAGATTCGTACCAAATTTTATAAATTTGGTGTGTGAAAAAAATAAATATAATATCTGTTCTTAAAAAATTTAAGACTCTATTGTTTGTTGTTTTTATAATTTTTCAAGCTTGCTCAAAAGATAGCATTGATGATGAAAATGAAAATTATAANAATGACTCNGAATATAATCTATTATGGCAAAGTGGAACATCATATGAAACAACCATACAGCTGGGAGAAACAATAACCTGGACTTGGGGAGGTGGAACTCATAATCTCAGATCTACTGGCGGTGTTGAAACTTTTGATAGTGGTTACTCATCAACATATGGATTTACTTTTTCTCACACATTCACTGTTGTTGGTACAACTACCTATGTTTGCGATCCTCATGAATCACATATGTATGGTACTGTTACAGTTATTGAGTAGAATTAATAATTCGAGCTATCTTGAGAAATTATATATAGCAAATGTTGCTAACCAATGCTCACCTCCATAACCACTTTCGAACATGATATTATAGCCTGCCTCTGAATGTTTTTTGGCAATTGCTAGTAAGAAATTTTTATCACTACTATTCTCTAATTTATTGGCTATATCTTTCAAGGTCCATGATCGATGGAACATCAGCCCGATTAAATGTCCAATTCCAGGATCCGTAGGATCAAGAACCTCCGGAGGTGTAATAATATTTCCAAAATTTGTTGAATCAAATGAGGTGAAAAATTTATATAACCAATCATTAAATTCTCTTTTTTCAAGAATTTGAGACATTAATGCTGCTTCAGCCAAACAAGGGGAAAGAAAATCTGTTCCAGATGGCTCATAGCTGACTGGGCAATTTGTATCTCCCTGAAAATTTTTTATACTATAGTCTTTTATCTTATCAAATAATAATTTATCATTTGCCACCCTTGAATATTCAATCATCAAAGAGAATGAAAATGCGGTATTGGCATGTGTNCCTGGTCTAAGTGGCGTAGATAGTTTNTCTAAAAATAAAATGGTTCTTTCACTAAGAAGATCAACTAATGGTTTCATATTATTGGCCCACAATTGAGCTTTATCAAACTCCCANGAAAGTAGCTCTGAATACAATTTCATAAGCCATGCCCACCCGTAAGTCCTTTCAAATCCGTTTGCAAATTCATTTTTAAAAAACTCATATTCCTTTTCTAAGTTTTCCTTGCTGAGGTTTTTTTCAAGCTTTGATAAAATTATGTCTCTTTCAGAAATCTCAGGAAAATCTTTTAGAACTTTAACCATTGCCCAATGACCGTGAACAGCAGAGTGCCAATCCCAGCATCCATAGAACGAAGGGGTAAGCTCGTAATGTGGTTTTAACCAATTTTCACCTGTGTATCTATAACCTATTTTGTAGGGATATTTTTGGTCAACACATTTTACAGAAAGTGAAACTAGCTCCTTAGATAATTTCTCATTTAACTTTATATTTTCAACTGTTTCAATATTACCTTCATTACAAGTTGTAAATAGTAAAACAAACAGCAAAAAAGTTAATTTTATTTTTGTAGGCATTTGAATTATTTTTTAAAATTTCAAAAGAATTAAAATTTAATCTTTAGCATAACACAAAAATAAAAAAACCCTCTCAATTTGAGAAGGTTTTTTGCGGTCTGGACGGGACTCGAACCCGCGACCCCATGCGTGACAGGCATGTATTCTAACCAACTGAACTACCAGACCTTTTTAGCGTGAGCAAATATACATTTGATTTTGATTAGAACAAATATTTTCTTTTAAATAAATTATGAACTTAGTACTCAGGACAACCAAAACAATCTTTGTTGTTTAGGAAGTCATATGTTATAGAAAATTCAGAAATACCTCCATCCCCTCCAATTTTACTTAAATTAAAGTCATATGAATATCCAAATTTAAATCCTTCCCAAGCCATACCTATTATAGGATTTATTGATGTTACAAAATGGCTTTCATCAGACGTCTGAATAGGGTTAGTTGTTGCGGTAAGTGCAAATGAGAACCTGTCAAAAACATATTGAAAACCAAGGTCAAATCTGTCATACTTAGCTTGCTTCATAAAATTTGTAATGAAATAAACACTACTGTCGCTATTGTATTGTAAGACAGGTAATTCAAGGGAGGCATGTACTGAAACGAATATATCCAATGGTATATCTCCTTGGGCAACCATTGACACATTTGGCCTGTTTAGATGTCTTAAAGTTACTCCTATCCAATGATTATCACTATTAAATAAAAAAGAGGCTCCAATATCCACATATCTTGCATTCTCACCTAGTACTATTGGATCAAATGTGTTAGAATTGATTATATTTTGAAATATGTTAATTTGATCTTCAAATAATAAATTATCAAAACCAAAGTCTTTTGTTGCAAAACCAAAAGTTACACTAGGCCTAAAATCCCAGTCATAATTTAATTGTACTTTATACATCCAACTTAAATTTAATTGCTTCAGTGAATAATTAGTAAATGTTTCCTGATGATTCATAAGACTGATTCCTACACCACTGTTTAAATCCGGGTACCAGTCATCAAAATATAAGTATTGAGAATTAAGATTAAAATCAAAACCTGACCATTGCTGGTTTTTGTAAAGTAAGCCAGCTTTAGTAGTTTCATAGTATCCAGAAAAAGATGGATTAATACTTTCCGGAACCATAAATGATTGAGTAAAAGCGGGATCCTGTGAATATGACTTCACTGAAAAAATAATTGCTAATATTAAGATAATTCTCTTCATAAATAATTTTTATCTCAGTAATACAAAAACTCCTCTTAAATTAATTTCTTCGTTATAAATTGTAGTTCCATTAACCACAATTAAATAATTACCATTTTCTGCTAATTTACCATTAAGAGTTCCATCCCAACCATTCAGCTCAAGATTATTCTCGTAGTAAATTAACGAACCAAAAGTATCATAAATACTCATTTCAATATTGTTGACACATGCATAAACTGGCCTAATAGTATCATTCATACCATCACCATTTGGTGAGAAAGCATTCGGCAGTACAATATCATATCCATCTGTAATTTCAATTTCAACCGTATTAACTTCAACACACCCATAGTTATATTCAACAGTTTGTGTTACGGTGTATGCTCCTGAATTTAGATATTGATGAGTAACAACATCTCCAGAAACTAATGCACTTCCATCTCCAAAGTCCCATATTACATTTGTGTAATCACCTGAAGACGTATTAAAAAAGCTTAGTTCGTTATAAATACTTACTCCACAATCAATATTTCCGTTACTATCATAATCAAAGGATGCTTCTCCTAATTCATCAAAATCAATTAAAATATCGGTACTAACCTGACAACCATATTGATCCGTTACAAGAACATTGTATAATCCATTTTGATAAGCAGTCATAAATGTATTATCATTTATACTTACCGAACCACCTGACCAATTTACCGTATATGGGCCAAGACCACCTGAAATTGTAATTCTATTTTCTTGTGTTACAAGATTATTTTCACAGAAAGGAACAATTTCTGTATCCAACTGAACTATTAAATCTTCTTGTCTAAATATGTTAAATGTTTCAGAAATAGCGATACAACCTTCACTATCTGTAACTGTAACACTGTAATCTCCCGGACCTATATTATTTAAATCCTCGGTTATTGCTCCATTACTCCAAAGGAAATCATAAACACCTGAACCACCTGTAACTGTAATATTTATATTTCCACTATTAGGATCATTACAATCAAGTGCATCGACCGTGGTTGCAGTAATTTCTATTTCACTTAGGACACTGATACTAAATGTTTGAGGGTCACCAATACATACAACCCCATTATTTTCATAAGTTGGAGTTACGGTTATTGTTGCTACTTCAGTGATTGGATTTAGATTTATAGCTGTAAATGATGGAATGTCTCCATTTCCTGATGAAGAGAGTCCAATTGAAGTATTATCATTAGTCCAATTATAAGTAGTATTACCATCCGTATTAGGTGTTGTAAACTCAATAATGGATGATATTTCATTATTACATAATACAATATCATCTACATTATCCATCTCTGGGGAAGGATTAACCATTATAGTAAATGTCTCTGCATTACCATCACAAATAATTCCGTTATTTTCATAGCTTGGAGTAACCGTTATTGTCGCACTTATTGTTGACTGAGTTGAGTTTGTCACCTGGAAACTAGGTATTCCTCCTTCTCCAGACGCAGCTAATCCAATAGCAATATTATTGTTCGTCCAATTAAACGATGTCAAACCATCAGTATTTGCCGTGGTAAAAGAATATACTGGTGTGAATTCACCATCACACAAAATTGTGTTATAGTTTGTAACATCATTAACCTGTGCTGAAGGATTTACGATTATTGTAAATTGTTCTGAATTACCTGAACAAATTACTCCGTTGTTAGTATAAGTTGGAGTTACCGTGATAGTAGCTGATTGAGCACTAGTTGATGTATTAACTACAGAGAATGAGCCGATATCACCTGTGCCTGCAGAAGCAAGACCTATAGATGTATTTGTATTAGTCCAATTATATTCTGTAACACCATCCGTATTAAGAGTTGTAAATTGAATTGGATCTGTTAATTCTCCGTCACACAAAATTTGATTATCAACAGAATTAACCTGAGCACCAGGATTTACAGTTAGAACAAATGTTTCTGAAGGCCCAGTACACTCTACTCCATTATTTGTATAAGTAGGTGTAACCGTTATTATAGCATTTTGAGAATTCGCAGCATCATTTAAAACTTCAAAACTTGGAATATTTCCAATTCCACTTTCAGCTAAACCGATTAATGGATTGGTATTAGTCCATTCATATGTAGTTGTTCCATCCGTGTTTATTGTTGTGAATTCAATCGGAGCAGTTACTTCTCCTTCACATAAATCTTGATCATCGATTGCATTAACTTGTGCAGTTGGATTTACAGTAATTGTAAATGTTTCAGTCAGTCCTTCACAGCTAACACCTCCATTACTGTAGACCGGAGTAACGACAAATGTGGCTGTTTGGGATTCTGATGTGTCATTAGTAACAACAAAACTACCAATATCACCTGTACCACCTGCGATTGGCAATCCAATTGTTGTATTGTCATTTGTCCAATTATAGGTTGTAGCTCCATCAGTATTTGTGCTTGTAAATAAAATTGAATCAGTTGATTCACCATTACATAAAACTTGATCAACAACTGCGTCCACTTGAGCTGTTGGGTTAACTGTAATTGAAAAAGTTTCTGAAGGTCCATCACAACTAATTCCATTATTTGTATATGTTGGAGTTACAGTTATGTTTGAGACGATAGCATTATTGAATGAGTTAGACACAGTAAATGCTGAAATATTTCCGTTTCCTGATGCAGCTAATCCAGTAGTTGTATTATCATTGGTCCATGAATAAGTTGTTACACCGTCTGTATTTACTGTACTAAATGATACTGCTTCAGATGTGTCTCCACTACATAAAATTTGATTAGAGATTTGTTCAACTTGAGCAGTTGGATTAACCGTAATTGTAAATGTTTCTGATGGCCCATCACAACTAATTCCATTATTTGTATATATTGGAGTAACTGTTATGTTTGAAACAATTGATGCAAATGAAGTATTTACTGAAGCAAATGATGGTATATTTCCATCACCACTAGCTGCTAATCCAATATTAGTATTATCATTGGTCCAAGAATATGTTGTTACTCCGTCCGTGTTTTCTGTAACAAGGACAATTTCGTTTGTAATATCTTCATCACAGTATACTAAGTCTGTAATTGATTCTACTTGAGCAGTTGGATTAACCGTAATTGTAAATGTTTCTGACTCACCAGTGTTACTAACGCCGCCACTTTCAAATGTTGGNNTTACAACAATNTTTGCAACTTGTGTTTGATTTGATGAATTAAGAACTGTAAATGCAGAAACAGTACCATTTCCACTAGAGGCTAATCCGATTGATGTATTATCATTTGTCCAAGAATAGGTAGTAGTACCACCCGTATTTTGAGTAGTAAATACTATTGGATCAACAACATCTTCATCACAGAAAACTAAACTATCAATAGGATCAATTTGAGCAGTTGGATTTACAGTTATTATAAAGGTGTCTGTTGGGCCCGAATTACTATTTCCTCCATTTTCAAATGTTGGAGTAACCACCACGGTGGTAGTAATAGGACTAGTTCCTGTATTCACAGCAGTAAAGCCTATATCACTAGAGCCTGTATTGGTCAATCCAGTGGTTGGATCAGTATTAGTCCAAGTATAAGTTGATGTACCACCTGTATTTATTGTGGAGAACGGTATATCAACATTATCGCCGTCAGTAACTACCATATCAACTGTTGGGTTTACTTGTGCTGTTGGATTAACCGTGATTTCAAAAGGAGTAGCTGGCCCTGTACAACTAACTCCACCATTTTCAAATGTTGGAGTTACAGTAATTGTAGCAATAACAGGACTTGTACCTGTATTAATTGCTGTAAAGGCAGGAATATTTCCACTACCTGATGCAGCTAATCCTATTGAAGTTAANTCATTTGTCCAACTAAATGTTGTNGTTCCGTTTATATTAGCAGTTGAGAATTCAACTAAAGTGGTATCAAATCCATTTGAAACTATTTGATTGCCAACAGAGTTTACTTGACCAGTTGGGTTAACCGTTATTTCAAATGTTATTGGATCACCAACATTTGTATCTCCTCCATTTTCAAAACTAGGTGTTACGACTATTGTTCCAGAAATTGGGGCATCAGTGGTATTTGTAGCAGTAATATCAATATTGCCAGTACCTGAATTTGAAAGACCAATATCAGAATTATCATTAGTCCATGTATATGTCATTGTACCACCTGTTATGTTTGTGGTAAACTCAATCAAAAGATTTTCTTCATTACAAACTACCTGATCATTTACAGGATTTACCTGTGCTAGTGGATTAACTGTAACCACATAATCAGTCGGTAATCCCTCACAATCAAATCCTACATCACCAGTAGCAATTGCAGTGTAAGTTACTGTTAGCGGTTCGGTAGTTGTGTTAAATAATGTTTCAGCAGGAATTGTATCAGTNCCTGATGTTGTGGTTAAACCAGTAATACCATCTTCAGCTGCTGCAGTCCATGTAAATGTTACACCATCGGTTGGACTTGACAAAGTAACAGGCACGGTTGTGTCTCCACTTGTGATGAACTGATCATCTTCTGAGAATTCTACTAATGGTGAAGGATTAACAGTCATTGAAAATGTTGCTGATTCTCCATCACAACTCACATCATTATAAGTGTATACAGATGTTACTGTAATATTAGCTGTAATTGGACCTGTCGTTGAATTAGTTGCGGTAAAACTTTGAATATTTCCAATTCCGGAAGCTGCTAAACCTATATCTGTATTATCATTTTGCCATGAATAAGAAATTTCTCCCTCATCAACATTATTTGAATTATTGGATAATGTAGTTGAAAAATTGACAGCCAAAGTGTTATCCCCATTACACAGGGTTTGATCCGCAATTGCGTCCACTCCAACAGTTGGATTTACTGTAATTACTACTTCAAATGGCTCACCCTTACAACCGTTGTACTCAGACTGAACAGTGTAGGTTAA
>JGI24820J26691_1000585_pt1 | contig 11125 bp, 14 predicted proteins | sample METZYME_5_50m_FD_26691 | JGI IMG/M metagenome (IMG submission 26691) | reverse complement strand
CACATGCAAAAAATGATGTAAGGCTATATAGATGTGTTGATTTTCCACTTAAGTGGGAATTTGAAAGGACACTAATTGATAATGTATCTGCTGTAGATACATCTATATTTTTCTATGAAGGCAGATGGTGGTTAATATCTAATATGGATTACAGTCCTGTTGGTGAGCATTATTCACAATTACATGTTTTTCACAACTCAACTCCTCTAGGCGATGATTGGATTCCGATTAAGAATAATCCAGCTATTTTTGATCCATTAAAAGCAAGAAATGGAGGATTTATTATAGATAAATCTAATCTTTATAGGGTGTACCAGCGACAAGGATTTAACCTATATGGGCGAGCATTTGGAGTTGCTGAAATAAAATCTTTAAGCACTGAAACATATTCAGAAGAAAGTTTATTTGAGGTTGANCCTAATTTTTTTCCTAATTTAATTGGAACACACACATATAATTATAGTGATGGTTTATTGATTTTTGATTATGCAAATAATTCAAATAAGAAATCAGGCGTCTCCTAGCTTTATTTATGAGAAATGAATACTAGCAGAATCAAATTTCTAATACTTTGGCTAATAGGCGCCCTTATATATTTCTTCTCTGTTAAAAATACAGAATTATCTTTCGAAGGGATTTTAGTCCCGTTAAGTTTTTGTTTTTTAACTATACTTATTGTGCGAGCATTATCTGAGAGATATCAAACTTTATTTTCTTATTTACTATTCTTTTCAACAGGCATACTCACTTTTTTTGGCGTCATAAAGCCACTTACAGGATCTGTAAGCGAGTCTCCAAACATTCTGTTTTTTGGATTTTCATTCTATACACTTTCATTAGCATATCTAGCGAGGAACGCGAAAAAACTTAATCTATCGGATAGTTTTAAAATTTCTAATCCAGCATTATTAGCTAGTGGGCCCATTGTTCTGTTTCTTAAAGATTATCGTTATAGGAGTTTTCGTAATCGATTAAATTATTACATGCCTTTTTTTATAGTTGGTTTTTTTCTCTTTCACATTGTTGGAGTTCCATTAGTTCCTCTATTTAAGTTTATTTATTTAACAGATGCTGTCTCATCTATATTATTTGCAATAATTTTTGAACTCTTCTTATATGCAAATTTTTGTGGTTTATCTCTTATGCTTTATGGATTATTCGGAGTAATTGGCTATAAAATTCCATTAAATTTCAAACAACCTTTTTCAAGTAGCAATATAATTGAATTCTGGCGAGGCTGGCATCTTTCATTGTCTGCGGTCTTGAAACTATTGTTTTATAAACCATTACGTATAAACTTTCCTCCAAGTATAGCTTTATTAGGGGTATTTTTGGCTTCAGGAATATGGCATGGAGTTACTATAAATTTTTTGATTTGGGGTATTTTTCATGCTCTTGTTTTTTTATTCACAATATATTTGTTAAAACGAAATATACCCTTCTTACCAACATTTGTATTAATTTTATCTGTAACAATTGGAAGGCTTATTTTTGCAGAAGGTGATACTGATGTACTAATGGAAAAGCTATTATTTTCTTTTGAGGGATTTAGTACATTAAGTGAGATTGCATCTTTGCCACCTACAACGAAAGCATCATTGATATTAGGTTTTGGTATTATCGGCGTAGAATTTTTCTTTAGAAATGCACCAATAGTCAAAAAAAGAAATTATAAATATTTAAGGACTCCTATTTCGCTTGCTGTCATTCTGATTGTTACAATAATCCTAATAAGTAGTGGAGGGCAAAATTTTGCAGTATACGGGCAACGTTAATAGATTTTTATGGTATTTTTTAATACCTATTTTAATTATCTTTTATATTTCTTATGTTCTGTGGTCAGATAAAAATTATATAAATAGACCGGTTTATGAGGCAGTAAAGAATAAACAACAAGCATTAAAAAATCTTGATCATATAGATGGTGTTATTTTGGGTGGCTCCAATGCTTGGTGGGGAATAAGTGCTAAATCTCTTAGCTTTTATTCAGATATGACATGGGCAAATCTTGCAATTCCTGCAGAAGGTTATACCGATAAAAATTATGAAAGTTTTTTACTAGAAACATTAAGCCATAAAAAGAGACAAGATATATCTATTGTTATTTACAGTGCATCAACACTAGTTAGAAACGATTTCATGAAAAGAAAGAAGGTTAATACAAACTTATATGGTAAGAATCAAATATCATATAAACCTCAACGATCTTTAGCTTCAAATGTGAAAGACTTGATGGGCCTTACGAGTTACAGACCTTATCCAGTAGAAAATAAATATGGAGATTTTGGTTTTGCAGACTACCCATGCGGTACCTTTAAAGCAAATCCTCACAATCCTAGAGAATATCTGAATGAAAATCACTTGTTTACATGGACTTCTGAGCAATTAGATCGAATATCTTATCTATTTCCAAATGCTACTATCTTTATTTACATACCTAATGGATTTAATGAACAAATTATAGAGAAAAATGACCACTTAAGAGAAGCTTTAATAACTAAACTACAGGATCTTCTTGTTATTAGGGAAAGCAATGAAACAGACGCGGTCCACTTGTTATCTCAAGAACCTTATCAATCCTCAGATCTTATGTGTGCTGATGATTGGCATGCAAATAATGAAGGTAGAGCATGGCATACTGAAGAGCTTTATCAGTTAATAGACCATCAGTTACAATTAAATAAATGAGTTTCATTAAAAGTTTGACGATGTCTAGAAATAATAAAAAGGTTCTCAGAAACATACTCAAATTTGAAGTCTTAGAGGTACTGTTTTGGTCGACTATTGAGTTGGAATGAAAAAAATTTTACTTATTTCTGTATTTATTATTTTAGTAGTACTCGCATGGGCTTTACCTTACATAAAAGAACTGCGTCATGAAGGTCTTACACTAGAAATAGCATATTATTATTTCATGGGTCGACCGGATCATAACTTTGACCCAAAGGATGCTGCGCCGCAACTTGATTATTCAAAAGAAAGTTCTTGGGCATCTCTTCCGATTATTTCAGATGAAGCAGACTTAATTCCTGCTGGAGAAAAAGGAATTGATCAATTGAATTCAGAGGTAGACGTGTTTTTTGTTCACCCTACAGGATATTTGAAAGGGGAACACTGGACTGATCCTCTTGAAAAAAACTCTTCAACAAAAGAAAACACTAAATGGATGATGGCTAATCAAGCAAGTGCTTTTAATGGTTGCTGTAGTATTTATGCACCACATTATCGTCAAGCTTCAATATATAGCTATTATGATACCGATAAAGTACGTGAAGAGATTCATGCTTTTGTTTATCAAGATATAAAAAAAGCATTTGAATACTTTATCGAAAACTATAGCAATGAAAGGCCATTTATCATTGCTAGTCACAGCCAAGGCACTCATCACTCAATAAAGTTGCTTGCTGAAGAAATTGATAGTACAAATTTATACTCTAGGATGGTTGGCGCGTATATTATTGGCGGTGAGATTTCTAAATCCTGGATAAATGACATGAGTGATATTTATATTTGTGATGGTCCTAAAGATTTAGGATGTATGGTCCACTGGGACACTATCAATGTTACGCATATAAACAAAGATATGCCAAGATTTAAAAATAATATATGCGTTAATCCCATAACTTGGAAAAATGAAGGCTCTTTATCTAGCATTTCTGATTCAAAAGGTGCTGTTTATGTAACAGGTAATTTTGCAATAGACTTAATAGGTGATGATGCTGCCAAAGGAGAAGTTTTTGGTCCTTTAGAGGCTCCAATTAAGCAGTATGTTCAAGCTCAATGTAAAAATGGAATATTATTTGCATCTGATCAAACTAATACAAGATTTCAGGGATTTGGTGGTTCTTCAGGAAATTATCATGGTTTAGATTTTGCTCTTTTTTATATGGATATTCGTGAGAATGCTAAACTCAAAGTAAAAACTTATCTAGAGATAAATTCGAACTAGTAAGAAGGAATAATATGAAAATTTGTATAGTCTTTGGTCATTACAATACAGAAAATTCTTTTAATGCATCTGTTCGAGATACATTTATTCAAGAGGCTAAAAAAGTTGGACATGAGATAGACTTAATTAATTTATTTGATGAAGAAGAGCAGTTGCCATTTTACAGAAGCGACATAAATCCACCTCCTCAGTTAGTGTTAGATTATAGAGAAAGACTAGAAAGTGCAGACGCTATGTTTTTAATGAGTGCTTGTCATAATTTGAGAATGAATGTAATCCTGGAGAATTGGATTGATTGGGTTCTGCATCCAACATGGTTTTTTACATATAAATCATTAATTCCTGATAGTAAATTTTTTGGTAATTATGGATATCCGGTAGCTGGTGCAATGAAAAATAAACTTGGAATTGTTTCAATGACATATGGTGGACCCATGGTGAGCTATTTTAATTTTTCTTTTTTTGACAATATTCCTTATAGAAGATTAAAAAAATCTGTATTTCAATTGGGTGGATTAAAGACTAAGTACTTAAGATTTTATTCAGTACTACCTAATATGAAAAAAAGAGATTTTGAGAAGCATATGCAAAAAGTAAGACAATTTGCAAGAAGTTTATAAGAACCAAAAGATTAAATCTACATGTGTTTTAATTATACATATGATGCTATAAAATTTACCAACTAAGTGTTAATTCAATTTGATGTGAACTATTTTTTAATAACTTTTTTAATATTTTTTTTATCCTCTTGTGCTAGTACTATTGTTGACTCAAGAGAAATAGTCCCAGAACTTTATGATAAAGAGCTAAAAAAAGGAAAAATATTTGTTTTTTCCAATCATCTTGATATTCGAGANATTAACATTCGTGTCAATGATGAAGTTCGAAAAATGAAACATACTGATACTCAAATTTTTGATTTGAAACAAGGTCAAAATAGTGTTTTTTCCTTTATGATCTTTGCAGGAAATGAGCAAGAAAATTGCGATGTTCAAGCTTATACTTTTAATACAGAGATGTTCCCTGAGGTGGAAACTTATTATTTTTTAATTCAATCAGTTATTGATAAAAATAAAATATTAAAGACTAGATGTTTTAAAGATTTTCAAGTAAATGAAGATATTTTTTTGAGACAAATAGAAAATCCTANATCTCGCAACAATGAATTTATTCAAGACATGACTGAAGATTTCATTAGAGAGTTTATATTTTAAAATTGATGAAATATATATATTCAACATTCAGTATATTCTTTTTGTTCTCATGCACAACATTAGAGTATGGACTTATGCTTGAAAGTGATATTGAAAGAGAAGGTAATGGGCAGCAAATCCTAGATCAACTCAACGATCCTGAATTAAGGAAAGGAAAAATATTTGTATTTTCTAATACTCAAGATGGTTTGTGGCAATTTGTAAGAGTAAATAACTCAGAAAGGTATATGCGAGATCAGGAAATTCAAGTTTTTGATTTAGTTGATAATAAGAACAATGTATATGCTTTTGGTAGAATCTTTGGAGATGAGGTTTTAAATTGTACTGGAGATGGATTTGCATTTAATACTAAAGATTTTCCTGAATATGAAACTCATTTTTTTGTAATAGCAGAACCTTCGGCAAGAGAATTTGCTGGAAGATATTTCAACTGTTACAAAGAAATTCATCTCACTGAAGAGGCATTCTTTTATATAAAAGATAATCCAAGATCTCGATTTAGAACGGATTGGATTCTTAATAAATAAGACTAACTAGAAACAAAAGGATAAAAAAAACCACCAAGTGGTGGTTTTTTAAGCTCGAGCTAAGTCTTATCTTTGAAGTGTATTACCATCAGCATCAGTGAATGAACCTGTGAGTATAGTAATTAAATCAATTAAATACCATATTCCCAAACCACCACCTGTAAACATGAAAAGTACAGCTGTTCCAGTTTTACCTACATAAAACCTGTGAGCGCCAAAAACACCAAGAAATAAAAGTAGCAATAATGCTGTTACAAATGATTTATCTCCCATAATATCCTCCTATATAGGTATCTATTATACATATATTTAGAAAATAAAGAGTAATAACTGGGTAAAATATTTGACTATAATTTTAGATAAAATATTAAAAATTACTTAAGATAAGAGTTCTTTCTTTTTCTTTTTAAACTCTTGCTCTGTGATTATTCCTTCATCTCTTAGTAAGGATAATTCTCTTAACTCAGATGCAACATTGACATTGAAATTTTTATCCGGCTTGTTTGTATTATTATTTGTATTAACATTGGTTGGATTAATTAATGGTGTATTATTGTAAGGAATCTGTCTTCCTTCTTTATCTCTAAAAGAAGCAGTAGCTATTAATATTAAATCAATAAACCACCATATTCCAAGACCACCAAAAGTAAATAACATTAAAATACCTGTTCCTATTTTGCGCACATAAAATCTGTGAACTCCCCAAAAACCTAAAAAAACAACAAGTATGATGCATACCACCCAATCATTTGGACTCGTATTTATAGCATCGATTTGTTTTGGAGTTAAGTTTGATTCTGACATAATTTAATTATATATCGCATTAACGTATTAATACATTACATTTGTATAAAATTATGAACGTCAAAAAACTTAATCTTATTTTAAAAAAAGTGAAAACAATCGCAATTGTAGGAGCGAGTTCTAATCCGCAAAGAGATAGTTATAAAGTTATGAAGTTTCTTATTGATTATGGATATAAAGTTTTTCCTGTTAATCCTAATGAATCTAATAATATGATATTAAACCAAAATTGCTATTCTAATTTGCATGATATTGATGAAAAAATTGATATGGTTGATGTTTTTAGATCAAGTAAATATGTCTTAAAGATAGCAAAAGAATCTGTATCTATAAACGCAAATATTCTTTGGATGCAAGAAGGTGTGGTTGACGACAATGCGGCAGATTTTGCAAAAAAAGAAGGCCTTATTGTTATAATGAATGAGTGTCCAAAAAAAATTCTAGAAAAAAGCTTTAAATGAAAAATATCTCCTCAAATATCTTAATCAGAGAAGAGCATCCTAATGGGGTTATAAAACTTATTTTAAATGATTGTGCTAACAAGAATGCTTTATCTGAAAATATGTTAACAAGCTTAGTTGATGCAATTAAAGATATTTCAAATCAAGAAGATGTAAAAGTGCTGATCATAGCATCAACAGGTAATGTTTTTAGTTCAGGTCATAATCTCAAAGAAATATCTTCTGCAAGAGATGATAATGATAGAGGAGAATCTTATTTTATAAATTTATTTAATTTATGTTCATCAATGATGCAAATGATAGTGAACTGTCCAAAGCCAGTAATTGCNGAGATTAATGGAATTGCAACAGCAGCAGGATGTCAACTTGTTGCAAGTTGCGATTTAGCTTTGGCTTCAAGTTCATCAAAATTTGCAACGCCTGGAGTAAACATTGGTCTATTTTGTTCCACTCCAATGGTTGCCTTATCAAGAAATGTAAATAAGAAAGATGCTTTGAAAATGTTATTAACAGGAGAAATGATTGATGCAGTTGAAGCCAAAAGAATATCTCTAATAAATGACTATTTTAATGAGGATGAATTATCAAATGAAGTAATGGAATTAGCTAATAAAATTTCTTCAAAACCAATGATGACTGTGCATAACGGTAAGCATGCTTTTTACAAGCAATATGAAATGAATTTATCTGATGCTTATAAATATACTTCAGAAATAATGGCAAGCAACGCTTTAAGTGAAGATGCAAAAGAAGGGATAGAATCTTTTCTTGAGAAGCGCACACCAAATTGGGAATAGTAAATAATGAATGATCCTTTAGATTTAAAGAGATTTATCAGAACAGTTAATGACTTTCCAATTGAAGGCATAAAGTTCAGAGATATTACAAGTTTAATAGAGCATCCTATTGCTTTTCAGAGAACTTGTGANGAATTGACAAAAATCACAAAGAAGTTTGATGGAAATATTGTTGCAAGCATTGAAAGTAGGGGGTTTATTTTTGCTGGCACCATTGCAAGAGATTTAGGTTTGCCTTTTGTGCTAGCTAGGAAACCGGGAAAGCTACCCAATGAGACATTTAAGAAAAGTTTTGATCTTGAATATGGAAGCACTTCAATAGAAATACAGAAAAATACTCAGGTAAAATCAAATGATAAAATAGTTATTGTAGATGACTTGGTCGCAACTGGTGGCACCGCTATAGCATGTGCAGAGTTATTGAGCGAAAACTTTAATGTTAAAAATTCGAATATATTAATTTTAAGTGTTATTAATCTTGAGGATTTAGGCGGTAGAAAGCTAATAGAAGAAAAAGGTTTTCTAATTGAAACCATCGTAGATTATTAATTTCTTTTAGTAATTTTTTTCCATAAATTAATTGCGGACTCAAATTTTAGAAAAGGCTTTGTAATTTTGTATATCTTTCCTGGAATAATCTCACTTTTCCCTTTTTGTGAAGCTTTTTCAGTCTCTTTAACAACATCTTCTGCATTAATCCACATCCAATTAGGCACCTTTTTTTCTAAATGATCTAATCCAGCTCGTTTGTGCGCTGACGTTCTTACATATCCAGGCATACTTACAGTAACACTAATGCCGCTATCTTTTAATTCAGCAGAAATAGACCTTCCATAAGCATGTACACCTGACTTAATGCTTGAGTAAATAGAAGATTTTGGCATTGCAGTTATGGCTCCTATGCTTGAAATAATTACTATTCTTCCTGAGCCTTTATCAATCATTCTTGGAACAAAACCTTCAATTAAATCAATGACCCCTCCACACATTAAGTAATATGCATCTTCTTTTTCAGCTTTAGTTAATTTTCCAATCGAGCCATTGATAGCTATACCTGCATTAGCCACAATTAAATCGGGTGTTTCAAAATTATTAATAATATTTTTTATTGATTCAATTTTTGATAAATCAGCCTTGTAGAATGATGCTTTTTGATAGTTAAGTTCAATTTCAGATTTTTCAGATCTCCTGATGTCATGTGAAATAAGATCAAGATTCCAATCCTTTTTACTTAGATATTTTGCATAAGCAAAACCAATGCCTGATGAGGAACCAGTGATGAGAGCTTTTTTATTCATATTTGAAGTATTTTATCAGTATATTTTTATTAGATACTATCCAAACATAACTTGAATCAATTTTCTTTGTTATTATTAAAAGCATGACTAATAAATTTGGCAGAATTATGCTTGATATCGAAAGCACTTCTCTTTCAGATGAGGATAAGTTTGTCATTAAAAATAAGCATGTTGGAGGAATTATATTTTTTTCAAGAAATTTTGAATCATATGAGCAGATTAAGAACTTAATAATTGAAATTAAGAATATAAAAGAAAATATTATTTTTGCAGTAGATCATGAAGGAGGTAGAGTTCAAAGATTTAAAAATGAATTTACTAAAATTCCTTCAATGCAGGAAATTTCTCTCTTTGCAAAAAAAAATAGCAATAGTGAAATATTTAAAGAGATCGCATGGCTCTCTGCTAGTGAGTTAATATCTGCAGGAATTGATATAAATTTTGCACCTGTTCTTGATCTTGATATAAATTCTTCATCAATAATTGGTGACAGAGCTTTTTCGAATGAAGCCGAAGAAGTTATTAAAAATGCATCTTTCTTTATTGACGGAATGAATGAGGCTGGAATGAGTTCAACAGGTAAGCACTTTCCAGGACATGGCGGAGTTATTGAAGATAGTCATAAAGAAATGCCAACTGATAACAGATCTTTTGATGAGTTAGATTCAGGAAATAATGACTTAGAGCCATATAGAAGACTATCTAAAAAATTGGATGCTGTAATGTGTGCACATATATTATTTCCTAAGATAGATGAATATATTCCAAGTTTTTCAAATTATTGGTTGAAAGATTTTCTAAGGAATGAATTGAATTATAGAGGGTTAGTCCTATCAGATGATTTAACAATGCTTGGTGCCGGCAATGATTCATGTCATAAAAAAGTAGAAAATTCACTTAAGGCAGGGTGTGACATGGTTTTGATATGTAATGATAGAAATGGTGCAAAGCAGGCTATTGATTTTATGGAAAATAAAGATATTGAAGGGTCTGTTGAAATAGCAAAATTAAAAAGTAGCTCAAAATGCGAATGGAGCGATTTAGATTCTAGCTTAAGAGCAAAGGAAATAAAAAGTATTATTAAAGAAATAGGAGATAAACATGAGAAGAATAGTAACAGGTCATAACAGTAAAGGAAAATCAGTTATAACTTTGGATGGTCCACCAGCTAGATCTATTGGGGAAGATGTGGGGGGTCTTTTTGAGTTATGGAATACGGATGGATTGGAAATAATATCAACTGATAATATAGATAGAGCAGATAGCGAAATTATTTTGTCACCTCCAAAAAATGGAACAAAGTTTAGATATTTTCAAATAAATCCTTTACCTGAAGGGGTTCCTGAGGAAATGCTTCAAGAAATTGCTGCAGATGCTTTTGAAAAAGTTGGTGCTGGACATCATCGAATTGATACTACAAAGCATCCTGCAATGCATAAAACAGAGACCATTGATTACATTATTTTATTGAAAGGCGATGTAACATTAATTCTTGATGAAGAAGAAGTTTCTTTGAAGCCATTTGATGTAGTGGTTCAAAGAGGAACAAATCACGCTTGGATTAATAATGGATCTGAACCAGCTCTTTTAATAGCAGTATTAATAGATAGCGATATTAAGTAGCTTTTTTAAAAGCCAGCTTGACCTTCTTGGATGACACTATAATAGTCTTCATTTAAGAGCGTGTAAGTTTTGTCTCCTGGTTTTTTAACAAAAATCTGATCTCCATCAACTTTATCAAGATGATATGCCTCTTCTCTCAGATCATTCTTTTTTAATTTAAATGTTCCTGTTGTTTCAAGCTCTTCAATAATTCTTACAAAGACCGGCTGGGCATAGCTTGGCAGCTTTTCAGAGACAAATTCAGAGAATTTATCCCATTGGAAATTATTAAGATTACAGTTGAAAGCAACCATTCCAGCTCTTCCTTCACTTTGCGGNACTTTTACTCCAAAGACGTTAGCCATATTAACTTGATCGAAAGCGTTAAGTATTTCTGCAACCTCATTTGTAGATACATTTTCAGATTTCCATCTAAAAGTATCTCCAACTCTATCAACAAACTGATAATGCTG